>Ga0172379_10002825_pt1 | contig 29367 bp, 32 predicted proteins | sample GrowelOW334metaG_FD_119756 | JGI IMG/M metagenome (GOLD analysis project Ga0172379, IMG submission 119756) | Groundwater microbial communities from an aquifer near a municipal landfill in Southern Ontario, Canada - Groundwater well OW334 metaG | ecosystem: Environmental > Aquatic > Deep...
AAATAGAAAAATAGAAAAATAGAAAAATAGAAAAATAGAAAAATAGAAAAATAGAAAAATAGAAAAATAGAAAAATAGAAAAATAGAAAAATAGTTTCCATTTTAATCTTTTTTGCGTTTTTTATTTGTCAAATCTTTTTATTTTTTTATTTTTCTATCTTTATATTAAATTTTTATGGAAAACGAAAACAAAACTAATATTGAGAGCGACTTGCGCGAGATTAAAGAAACGCTTTTGCGCATGGCGTCGAAGGTGGAGCGTCAAGATGAACGGCTTCGTCTCTTGGAAGAGGGGATGAGCTTTCGCGCCGTGTCTCCGGATACGTTTATGAAGGGTGTGATGACAAAACCTGCGGACGCCTTACCTTCTTCTCCGTTGCCTCCGCCACCTCCTCCTCCCACTTCGCTCGGCGCGAGCTTCGCGGGACAAGCCCACCACCAACCAGCCGTACCTGTACCTTCAGACACAAAAAAGGACACTCGTGATTTCGAAGAAAAAATGGGAGTTACGTGGTTTTCTCGTATCGGAATGGTTGCGCTTGTTCTTGGCGCATCGTTTTTCTTGAAATATGCTTTTGATAATAATTGGATCGGCGCTTCGGGACGTGTTATGATCGGCATTGCGGTCGGTCTCGTTCTTCTCGGTCTCGGAGAAAAATTCATCAGGAAATATTTCGATTACGGTCAATTGCTTACCGGAGGCGGACTTTCCATCTTGTATCTTTCTTTGTATGCTGCACTCAATTTTTATCATCTTATTTCAACAGAAACCGCGTTCGGTTTTATGGCGCTCGTAACGGTGGCCGGCGCACTTCTCGCAATCCGATACCACGCGCTTCCGCTCATGATATTCACCGTGCTTGGCGGTTTCCTTACCCCGTCATTGGTTTCGACGGGTATTAATCAGCAATTCGAACTGTTCTCTTACATTCTTATCCTTGATATCGGCATTTTTGCCGTTTCGCTTTTTAAACGCTGGCATGCGGTGCAATTTATCGGTTTTTTCTTAACGCTCATAACGTTCTCCGGCTGGTTTTCGCGGTTTTACACCCCCGACCAACTTTGGCCGACATTCGTTTTTGCGACGCTCTTTTTTCTTGTCTATTCCGTGTGCGCACTCGGATACAATCTTATGCACAAGGAAGAGTCAACCGGTATGGAACAGACGCTCGCGCTTCTTGCCGGTATTGTTTATTTTGCCACGAGCTATGGTCTTTTGGATTCGAAATATCACGCGTACATGGGATTCTTCGCGCTCATTCTCGCAATCTACTATTTCGTATGGGCAAACATTTTGAAAGCGTTTACACCGAAAGATTCCTTGTTGTATAATTTTCTCGCATTCCTTTCTCTCGGTTTCATCACACTCGCCATCCCAATCCAATTCAAAAGCAACATTATTACTTTATGCTGGTTCACAGAAGCGGTACTCCTAACCTATGCAGCCATTGAATCGAAAAATCACTTCCTCAAACAGCTGGCACTTGTCGTAACCATGCTTCCTGTGGCACGGCTTCTTCTTATTGATTTTGAAATAGCCAAAACGGGAACGCCTATTTTGAATGAACGTTTTTTCACGTACCTTTTTGGAATTGTCGCATTGTATCTCATTGCGTATCTTTGGAAACAAGATACGGAAAAAGGGGAGTCGGGGACTCTTGCAAAAACTGCGACGCTTGCGGCAAACTTTTTCACACTCATGATGGGAAGTTTGGAAATATCATATCACTATGCGCAGATCAAAAGTTCCCCGGCATTGGCTCCTGTTTTCAATGTTTTGGATGCAAAAGAAGGAGTTACTCTTTCTTTCTATTGGCTCCTCTATGCTGTTATAACTCTCGCCATTGGAATTTTCGCAAAATTCCATCACCTTCGTTTGTTCGGATACATTCTTCTCATTATTGCGCTGGTGAAGTTTACTTTTGCGGACTTGTGGAGGGTTGATGACCTTCAAATTATTGAAAGGGTCGGCATATATGTTTTTATTATCGCAGTATTGTACGGAGCAGCCTACTTGTGGAGTAAATACGAGGAAGATGTCATCGAAGGGAAAAAACTCGTCGCAGCCTTTGCTGTGTGCGCCAATTTATTCACTCTCTATGTCGGGAGTATGGAAATTTCATATCATTACAATGACCTCATAAAAGCGGAAAACACAAAAATATCCGAGAATTACCAAAATCAATATGCCGGAGGGAGCCAAGTATATACGGCGACCGCCGAATACAAGCAGATCGAAAAATTGAATAATAAAGAAAGCGTAACCCTCTCCATTTATTGGATCCTCTACGCAATACTTCTCCTTGCTGTCGGTATCATAAAGAAAGCGAGATATATACGCTTGGGCGGGCTCTTCCTTCTTTCTTTTGCTATCGTAAAACTTTTCATCTACGACCTTTGGGGGCTTGGCACTTTGTATCGGATCATTTCTTCCATGACACTCGGTGTTGTTCTGCTCGCCGTTTCGTATGCCTACCAGCGGTTTAAAGACCAAATTAAAACAATCATTTAAGACCATGAAAAAAATAATTTTTGCCGTTCTTTTCTTTCTTCCCGCGTTCTGCTTCGGCGCATTCGAGCAGCAGTTTTGGCAGTTTTACAAAGAAATATCTCCAGCCTCCGGAGATATTACGAAATTTGTTCTTGATTCCGATGTGTTTGCCTCAGCGAACGAGAATATGTCCGATTTGCGGATTATCTCTCATAAGGGAAGGGAAGTTCCTTACAAACTGTCTGTGTCTAGAGATACCGAAGCGACAGCATTTGTTCCCGTCAAAATAACGAACAATTCTTACGCGGAAGATAAAACTGCTTCGGCTGTTATTGAGACGGAGGCGGGAAGCGTGGTGAATCGGCTTCATGTCATAACCGACAGCGAAAATTTCCAACGAACGGCTAAAGTGTACGGCAGCACCGATGGAAAAAACTGGTCCGTGATATTGGACAACGGGTACGTCTACGATTATACCGACCAAAAGGGAGGTTTTCATTCGCAGGGGACCGAGCTCTCATTCCCCGACAGTACCTTCCGCTATCTGAAAGTCGAGATAGTGGGCGATATTTCGGGGTCGATAAAAATAACAGGGATTGAAGTTGCGAAGTTCACCAAGGAAGCGGCGCGCGAAGTGGAACGGACTCCGGTCTTTTCTGTTTCTGAAAATAAAGCAAAGCGGGAATCATCGATCATCATCGATCTCGGACAGCGCGGTATTCCCGTTAACAAAATAGTACTCGACTCCACTCCAGACTACGGCGTGGTCTATGACAATTACAATCGCGTGGTCACTATATATTCCGGCAACGCGAAAGATTCGTGGACTTATGTCGGCAACGATTATGTCTATCGTTATCGGACGAGCTTTATTTCTTCCGAAAAACTTACGCTTCAATTTCCGGAAACGACTGATCGCTACCTGAAGGTTGTTGTTCAAAATAAAGACGACGTTCCGGTGCATTTCACTTCGGTAAAAACATTCGCCACCTATCGCGAAATTCTCTTTCAGTCGGTCACGGGCGAAACGTATAAGCTCTATTATGGCAGCAAGAACGCAAAAGCGCCTGAATATGATTTCGAAACCTACCTACAATATCTCGATGTGTCCAAGGCTCAAACCGTAACTCTCGGCGCCGAGAAAAAGAACGATACATTCGGAGTAGTCCCCGCCCCGGTAATTCCCAAGTCTGAAAAAAACCCCTATCTCTTGCCCGTCGGCCTCGGCATTTCGGCAATAATTCTATTACTCCTCATCTGGCGATTTTTGAAGAAATAACCAGAGAATAAAAACCCCTTCTTTCTTGTGAAGAAGGGGTTTTGATTATTTGCGGGACAATTCTCGTTTTGATTTCCAGAAGAACCAGCCGATCGAACCGAACGTGGTGATCGGGGCGAGCCATGTTGGGACGTGCACGCCGAACGCTTCGCTTAGCATGATGAGGCCGAGAAAGAGCACTGAATACATCGCGCCGTTTTTGAGATATATGTATTTTTTCACGTTGTCGATGTTGTTTATCGTAAAATATCGTACGATAAGGGCACCGAAGCCGTTGCCGAGAAGAATGAGAGGGACCGAGAAAGTGAAAGCGAACGCCCCCAGAACTCCATCTATGGAAAAGGTTGCGTCGATAACCTCAAGATAGACGATCTTGCTGATGTCGGACAAGGAACCTTTTTTCCTCAGTTCTTCCTCTCCCTTTTCCGCTTGTTGCTTAAATCCGTGGGTGATGAAAAATGCGGACGACCCTATGACCGCGCCGAATGCCATCATTGGGTCAAGTTTAATGGCAAACCAAACAATTACCGAAAGCATTACCGAAACCACAGCATAAAACCATATCCCGTTCGCGTGGAAGAATTTTTCACCGCGAAGACCATAATTTTTCGGCTCCATAAAAAGCCAGTGGAGAAAGAGAAACAAGAGGAATATGCCCCCGCCGGAAAGTAGGATAGGTGCTGCGTGTTCGATGGCTTCTTTTGCTCCCGGATTATTTTGGAACATCGCGAAGAGCGTATCAAGCGCCCCTACGTTCGGCGTTGCAAGCCAGAGGATAAGCCATGGCAATACCCCGCGGACCACGAAAACTCCAAAGAAAAGTCCCCACGTAAGGAACCATCTTCGAGCTTTTTTGCCGACCGTCTGTAAAACATCGGCGTTGATTATCGCATTATCAAAACTGCTTATTCCTTCGAATAAAGCGAGTCCGAGAACGATCAATAGAGCAGAAAAAATATCCATGTTTATTCCTTATTTTTTGTTATTCAAATCTCGTAAAAAAATAGCACAAAACAACATTTTTAGCAAATATATGGCGTAACCGCTCACACTTATATCGCCGGTTCGGGGTTGTACCCCGAACCAAAATGTTTGAAATTTTATGTTTTTTCTGTTTATGGAAGATTCACGCATGATAATTCAAATGTTTCGGAACGGGGTACAAACATTACATGTTCAGTACACCTTTTCAATATTTTGTTTCGCTCACCGCTCTCAAAATATTTGAAGAAGGTTTTACGGAATGGGTCCCTACCCATTCCTCACCCGCTCCGGCGACGATTTACCGTTATATTTTAAGGGTGTTGAGGAGATACTATGGCAACATTATTTTTGACTTTTAAGTATTTTTTGCAAAATAAAAAGCATCGCGTGTTTCGTTATGTGATCTTTGTGTTCGTAGGTTTCTTCCACGTTTGAGCCGTAGGGTCCGAGTTCCTCTTCTTTTTTGACAACAAGATCGACACTTTTTATCGCCTCTTCCATTTCGCCGCGAGATTTTATGAGGTTTTCTATCTTTACGGTATCCTCTCCTTGTCCGAGCACAATCGGCATTTTTTGATTATAGAGGTACTCAAAACCTTTTTCTGCATCGGTAATATTAAATGTTCCCACAAAGTGTCCTCCGTCTTTTAATATCCTTGAAATTTCTTGAAAAACTTCCCCTGCGTTCGGGAAATAATGAAGGACAAAATTTGAGAACACAATATCTGCCGACTCCGACCGAAGCGGCAAACTTTTACCGTCCGCAACAATAAAATTTATATCTTCCGAGTTTTTACCAATCTTTTCTTCCGCAACGGCAACCATCCCTTCACTTATATCTACTCCGATAACGGAATCCGCGCCCATGTCTTTAATCATTTTCGCATGACTGCCTTCGCCACATCCGAGGTCAACAATTTTTTTACCGCTCACGCCAAGAGAATCCAGAGCTTCCATTACCTTCTTGTCGGTCCCAGCCCACGCCTCTCTTTTTTGCGAATAATCCTTTGCAAGTTCGGGTGTATATTCCATATTTCCAAAATTTATTAAAATAAATTTTCACTCAAATCCGGAAAAAGTTTTGAGTTTCGGCATGGTTTTTATGCTATCGTCGGCAAAGCAAAGTTAATCATAATCGGAGCGGAAAATTCTTTTGTTGAGTCCTCACCAAAATGACAATCAACCGCTTCTTGTATGTTTCGTACTGTTTCGTCTAAAGTTTCTCCTTGTGTATAAATGGAATAGCCGACCGCCTGCGCCGTATATCCGCCCTCCGGAGCTGTTTGTATAAAAAATTGAACAATATTTGAGTTTTTCATAGGTTTACTTTATATCCGTATTTTATCAGATTTTGATGAATTGTCAAACGAAAAAAATTATGTTCCGGTAATTATTTTCAGCAACTCCGCTTTCTTTTCTTCCATCATTTCTTTTGTTTTGGTTTCGAGATTCAAGCGTAGGAGCGGTTCGGTATTGGATGAGCGGACGGAAAACCACCAGAGGGTGCCGCCGGCTGGGTCGGGGTAGGAAACCTTGATTCCGTCTAACTCGCTTAATACGCCGTCGGCATATTTTTCTTTGAGCTTTGCCATGATTCCCGGCGCGTCCGTTACTGCGCTGTTTATTTCTCCCGAATGATAATACTTCCTCATTTCCGTGACCAGTTCTGAAAGTTTCTTGCCCGTCTTCGCCATGTGATTCATAAGGAAGACCGCCGCGAGCGTGCTCATTTCGGCGAAGGAATTCTCTCGGAAATAATAATGTCCGGAAAGTTCTCCTCCGAGTGCCGCTGTTTCGTCGCGCATTTGTTTTTTGATATTCGCGTGTCCAACCATACATTCTTTCGCAACTCCGCCGTTTTTCTCGATTTCTTCTTTTACACTCATGGAAGATCGCAGATCGTAGAGAATGACCGCGTGCGGATATTTTACGAGCACCGGTTCGGAAATGAGTCCTGTTATCAAGTCCATTGGCACAATCGCTCCCGTTTCATCAACAAAACCGACGCGATCCGCATCGCCGTCATACGCAATGCCGAGGTCGGCGTGTTCTTCGACTACTTTTTTTTGCAGTTCGTCGAGCGTTTCGGCTTTGACAGGGTTCGCTTCGTGGCACTCGAACGGATGGTTGGGGTCACAGTTGATCGTAACAACCTCGACTTTTCCGCCGGATTTTTTGTAAACGGGAAGCTCAAGAATTCCCATCGCGTTCGCCGCATCAACGACCACTTTATATTTTTTATCGCCAAGATCCCAAAAGGAAGCGATGCGGTCTTCGTAGCGTCCCGTGACGTTCGTCGGAATGTTCATACCATTGATAAGTAGCCGTTTGAACGCGCCAGCTTCCGCTATTGCTTGTATTTCTTTGAGCCCGGAATTGATACCGATTGGGACAGCATCTTTCCGTGTAATTTTAAAACCGTTCCAGTTTACCGGATTGTGCGAGGCGGTCAGTGCAACACTTCCGTCGACACCCGACTGGCGCGAGGCGAAATACACGAGCGGTGTAGCGGCGATACCGAGGTCGAGAATATTGGAACCGCCTTCGCTGATTCCCTTGCAAAGTGCCGTGAAAAGAGCCGGCGAAGAAGGACGGGTATCGCGTCCGACGGCGATATTTTTCGCTTTTAAATGTATTGCAATTGCGCGGCCAATCGAGTAAGCGGCTTTTTCGTCGAGTTCATCGGGATAAATTCCCCGGACGTCATACGATTTGAATATTTTTGTGTTCATAGAAGTACAGTATAACATAAAATTGAATTTCTAATACCTAATTTCTAATTCCTAATAAAATGTCTAATGCTCAAAAACACAGTTGTCGAGTTTTAGAAATTAGAAATTAGAAATTAGAAATTTTTTAACATTCTTCCCATTCCCGCCCAAAAGAGATAAAATTAATGAGTATCATTTTATCACCATTTTTGTATGACCAAACAAACCATTCGCAAGGCGATATTGCCGGTCGCGGGGTTCGGGACTCGTTTTTTGCCCGCCACCAAAGCGCAGCCGAAAGAAATGCTGCCCATTGTGGACAAGCCGGTCGTACAGTATATTGTAGAAGAGCTTGTTGCGGCAGGAATAGAAGATATTATTTTCGTGACAGGACGCGGAAAACGCGCTCTAGAAGATCATTTTGATATTTCGTACGAACTTGAAGATACGCTGGCGCAAAAGCAAAAAACCGAGCTTATAAAAACCGTCCAACATATTCCGAACCTTGCGCGTTTTACGTTCGTCCGTCAGAAAACGGCGAAAGGCGATGGCGATGCGATTAATCAGGCTTCGCATCTTTTGTGCGGGGAAGAGGCGGTGATTGTTGTTTTTGGCGATTGTCTCTACGACAGCAAAACTCCGAACTCGCGTCAGCTCATTAAGGCATACGAAAAATACAAAGCCCCGATCATCGGACTCGCGGAAGTACCGCTTGCGGAAGTTTCGAAATTCGGCGTGATTGACGGCAAGCAGATTGATAAAACGATGTGGAAGATCAAGAGCTTTGTCGAAAAACCAAAAATAGAGGAAGCGCCGTCTAATATCGTCGTTCCCGGAAAATATATCCTTACGCCGGACGTTTTGAAACGCCTCGCCAATCTTAAAGAATTCAAATCGGGAGAAAATCGTCTTGCTGACACATTCGACGCGATGCTCCAGGCTGGAAAACCGCTCTATGGCTGTATGTTGGGGGGCGAATGGCTCGACACGGGGGATAAATTTAATTTTGTGAAAGCGACGATACATCTTGGGTTGAAACACCCGGAAATTGGAGGAAAACTGAAAGCTTATATTAAGAGTCTTCAGGTTTAAAAAATTAATATATTAGTATGGTATTTGGACAAGAAAATTTTCCCGTTGCCTCGGTCACACAAGAAAAAGTGGAAAAGGCTCGTGCCATTGCACGGGAGGGCGGATTTGATGCGGTGCAATCGAGATTGAGAGAGGAGGGTCTTCTTGATACTGTGATTGAACAAACAAAAAACAAATATTTGGACGAGAATTCGCCTCATTATGAAAAGCTTTTGTTCGATGCTGAGTTCTTGACCTCGCAAGACTGGAAAATACTCGGGATGATGGAACTTTTTGACACCGAAACGGCAGAGCATGAGATCCATACGTTTTGTCTCGCGAACGAGCATCTGAAAAAAGCCGCGTTCGTTCCCGTTACGAAAAAGAACTCGGGAGGGAAAGAGTGTGAAGCCGGATATAGCGTGACCTTGAACGAAATCTTTGAACGCGAGGGTGTGACCAAAGAGCAATTTTTGCGCGCGGCACTCCATCATGATATCGGGAAGCTCGACGTACCTCATTCGGTGCTTACGAATTTTATCACTGATGGGCAATGGAAACATGTAATCAGTGAAAATATTGGTTCGGGAGATCCCGATCTTACGGAAAAACTTTCGGATTATTTCGGTGTCGACATGAAAGATCTGTATCAATCATCCGGAAGCCGCGAAGGTTTTGAAAATGCGATTGATGAACTTATGAAAAAAGAGGGTTGCCGTCCGAAAGATTTTGTTCCGATTCGATACGCCGTTTCGAAAGAGATAACCGAAGAACTTTTTAAAAAAGGATATCCGCTCGACAGTACGCTGGCTGATATCATACACCCGCACGAAGAAAAAACCGGAATTATTTTAAGAAAAGAGGGATTGTTTACGGAAGCGGAACTTTCGGAAAAACATCATAACTATAAAAAAACCGATATTTATCAAGATACGGACATCAATAGGCCGATAACCATCGGTACCCTGCGTCTCAGTATTTGCTTTGCCGATATAATACATTTGGTGGATTTCGAAGAAGCGGTGCGCGCCAAGCGGGTGTACAAGGAAGCTTGCGGACCGTTCGAGGCATGGTCTGCGATCTGCGAAATCGCAGAACAGGGAAAAGTAACCAAGGAAGCGGCCTATCTCTGGATCAAAGCGGAAGTCGATGAAATGAGCCAGGAAGAATACGAGAAGAATAAGGAAAAGCACCTCGACGAGGAAGAGCATTTTTCCCGTTTTTTGAACACTGAGGAGGATACCGTCTGGAAAAATTTGGAGACTTTTGGATATGTTATACCGAACGGTGGAAATAAAAAATAACGAAATGGTTGGCTGATTCCAAAATGTCCAATAAAAATCCAAATGCCAAAACTTGACTTATTTTATTGTTTGTGCTATGCTGTACTCATGTCCAGAGAAACATTATATTCTAAGGGTGTGGAAGGGGCGGATGCTTTAAAAGAAAAGGCTCTGCTTGTTTTTGATCTTATATCGCGGACCCTCTATCGTTCGCGCTTTTCTCCGGGAGATAAAAATGATGGATAAAACCATCATTTTTTGTTAGGCTGATAGAGTGGAAGCGATTTTCTGACATCCGATGTCCGCCCTTCGAGAACGATCGGAGAATGAAGGATAAAATGCTATAAAAATTTAGTTGAAACACCCGTGAAATTTGAGCGGAGGACATCGGATGTCCGAAAATCGCGCGGGTGTGCAATTTATACTGAAAATGACCCCGGAATTCAAAAAAATCCATATTTTATACGAAGATAACGACATGCTCGCACTCTACAAACCGAGCGGGCTTATTGTACATTCCGACGGGCGTACCAAAGAGCCGTCCCTTTCCGACTGGCTCGTGAAAAAATACCCGGAGATCAAAAAAGTTGGGGAACCGTGGCGGGCGACCGATGGAACGATAATTTGGCGTCCGGGGATCGTCCACCGCCTCGACCGTGAGACCTCCGGCGCGATACTCATTGCAAAAACGCCTGAGGCGTATGATTTTTTCAAAAAACAATTTCAAGAACGGCGCGTAAAAAAGACGTACCGAGCTTTTGTGTATGGTCCCGTTAAGAATGATACCGGGCTCATAGACAGACTGATCGGCCGATCGAAAAACGATTTTCGGAAATGGTCTGCGGAATACGGCGCGCGCGGCGAACGAAGGGAAGCCGTGACCTCATACAAAGTACTTAAAAGAGGGAAGGAGGCGAGTTACGTCGAAGCGTACCCCGAGACCGGCCGCACTCACCAGATCCGCGTTCACCTGAAAGCGATTGGTCACCCGGTCGTTCACGATACGCTCTACGCCCCTAAGGGCCCGAATATTCTCGGCTTTACCCGCACCGCCCTTCACTCATTTTCAATAGACGTCGTAACCCCGTCGCAAAAAGTCCTGCACATCGAAGCGCCCCTGCCTGATGATTTCAAGAAGGCAGAGAAAATGCTATAAGAAATAAGGAAAACGCCGCATTTCTCGCGGCGTTTTATACTATTCTCGTTATTCTTCTTTTTTGTGGCGGCTAAGGAGCATATAAACTGCGTTCTTCGCTTCTTCGCGTCGCCTATCGTTATCTTTATCAGATGTATTCGCGAGAATGAATCTCGCGAGTTCTTCGTCCGTAAGTTCTCGGGCAAGGAGCTCTTGTGCAAATTTATTGCATTTCTCGAAAGTGCTGTGTCTCAGGTGGTGTACCAGTACTTTTTCACAGGCTTCCCGAAAAGTTTCCGGCGGGATGAGGTCGGATAACAAAAGACATCCATATTCCGCGAATTTTAAGGCCCATTTTGACGCGGTTTCAGGAATGCAAAGATCCAAAAACAGTTCTTTCATTTCTTCCAATTCGATCGAAGAAAGAAATTTGTTCTTTTCGAGAAGTATGAACGCCGATCCCAAAATTTTATCGGCTATCTTTTCGTCAATTTTCCTTTCCTGCAACAAAAAGATATCTCGGATATCCTCGATATCGAACCTCTCAATCGCCGATTCAAGCGCAACGGCGATTTCGTCCGGCGTAAGCCCCCGTCTGAGTTCTCTCGCAAAATTTTGCGCCACCCAAAAAGGTTGTTTTCGCAGAACGGCGGCGAGGGCCTGCTCAAGTTCGTCTTCGGTCGGCTCTCGACGAAGGATCATGTCGCAAAGATAAGATGTGTCGTAATAATTCCCTTTTGCAATGGCATTTTTAATGACCTCGGCAACCTCTTCGACGGTAAGATTCCGTCCTAAAAATTTCGCGGCTTGAAAAGCATCGGCTTTGTCTCCCTGCCGAACGGCTTCCTCGATCATTTCTTCGAGTTTGGCCCGCCGTTCTTCGCCATTCAAAAGCGTATCAGCGGCCCTCAAGCGGTACCATTGACCAAGAGATGTAACCGCAGTAAATAATTCGTTCATGTCTTCACCTCATATAAGTAGGAAAGTAATCTGGATGCATTGTAGAGTATATACAATAATTTGTCAAACTGGTGAACTCTGGCGGGTGTTGCATAAAATTCAACTTTATGCTACATTAATGACACTGTAAAAAACATTAAATATATGGCTCAGATTGCAAAAAATTTCACACCGGTCAAGGTTTCCGAAAGGAAGAAACTTGATATGCGCGCCGGAGATACCGTTCGCGTGTTCGTCCGGATCAAAGAAGTGGGTAAAGACAAAAAAGACCGCATTCGCCTTCAGGCTTTTGAAGGTCTCGTACTCGCGCGAAAGCACGGTGCCGAGCCGGGAGCGACGTTTACCGTCCGCAAGGTTTCCGGAGGAGTCGGTGTTGAAAGGATTTTCCCTTTATATTCGCCGATTATCGACAAGATCGAGATCGTCCGTCGCACGAAGACCCGCCGTTCCAAACTTTATTACATCCGCGAGAAAGTCGCCCGCGAAGTTCGCAGAAAAATGCGCAACGAGCGTATGGCAGGATTGGTCACTCCTGACGAGGATGATGAGGTCATGGACGTCGCAGAAAGAGAGATCGTCGACGACACCAAAGCTGAGGAAGAAGGAAAAGTTGAGGAAGCAAAGGCCGAAGCGGAGGAAAAAGCATAAATTATATTTAAAAAATAACCGCCACAAAGTGGCGGTTATTTTTTTGAAAAATAATTGGTAGACGCTATGTGATTGAGAAAATATTAAATATGTAAGAGAATAGGGAAATGACCGGAAGTAAACAAAAGAAAAAAGCAAATAAAAAATGGTCCGCAAATCTTGCCTACGCAATTGGTTTGTTTGCCTCCGACGGTTCTATCTCAAAAGATGGGCGGCATCTTGATATGTCGTCTAACGGTATCGAGCAGCTCGAAAACTCCATGGAGTGTGTAGGTATAAAAAATACCATTGGGGTAAAGAAATCAGGAAACAGTGAAAACATATGCAGACGCGTTCAGTTTGGTGATGTTTCGTTTTGTGAGTTCCTTTTTGAAATCGGATTAACTTCCGCAAAATCAAAAACTATTGGGAAGTTAAAAATTCCAAAAAAATATTTTTTTGATTTTCTCCGAGGCTCATTCGATGGTGACGGTTGTTTTTATTCTTACTATGATCTCCGATGGAAATCGAGCTTTATGTATTACACAACTTTTATTTCTGCAAGCAGGGAGCACATAGATTGGATTCGGGAAGAAATATTTGATCGATTAAGAATATCGGGACATATCACGCATTCAAAAGCAGCAACGGTTTATCAACTGAAGTACGCAAAAAAAGACTCTTTCCAAATTCTCAGAAGTATGTATAATGGAAGTAAAGTGATTTGCTTGAGTCGGAAACGACAAAAAGTTGAAAAAGCTTTGAATGTCGAAGGTAAAAGTTTACCTATTTGACAAATACGCCCAGGTGTTGTAATTGGTAGCCAAGCATCCTTGAGGTGGATGTGCCGAAAGGCGTGGAGGTTCAAGTCCTCTCCTGGGCACCAAATAAAAAATTCCGCGGTTCTGCGGAATTTTTTATTTGGTGCCCAGGAAGTAAGACGCCTGCGCGTCTTACGTGAGGACTTGAAGCTGTTCTCCCATATTTGTGAGGGTAGCAACCCGAACAAATGGGAAACGGGTACTGCGCCAGTAGGGCGAAAGACTCCTCTCCTGGGCACCAAAACAAAAAAAGAGGTGAGTCCTCCCGCGGAGGTCTCTCCTCTTTTTTATTTTCACAAAAACAGTTGACAATTTTACCATAATATGATATCATGAACGGTAGATAATTTTGTCTGAATTTTGAAAATAACTACGTAATAGGAGGTCGAAATGACCGCTTGGAATGGGGTGATAACTCACCCACTACCGCACCACGACGAGAACGTGGCGCTGCTCCTGCTTCGAGATTTCGGGGACATGAAATATCCCGGTATCAGCAGGGCGATAAAGAATAGAAGCGTCGTTTTCCTTCGGGAAGATGAGTTCGAAAAATCCGTCTCGGAATATGAGAAGGATGGTTGGCTGGTTATCGGTGTTGGCGGCGGAGAGTTGGATGAACATGCTGCCGGCGGCGAAGGTCGTAAAGAAGGCGAATGCGCTGCGACGCTTGTCGCTCGCAAGCTTGGTATCGATAAGCTGCCTGAGTTGAAAAAAATTCTTGAGTATGCTTTGGCTGCCGACCTTGGGAACTTCAACACCTTGTATTCTCCCGAGATGGAACCTTTCCGCAAGGCAAACCCGAAACTGTTCCAACAGTTGGTTTCCGACATATCAATGCTTCGCGGCGTTGATCCGGATACGAGCGTGAAGTTGATCCACGAAAAGAATCCCGACGATCCTTGGGTCGCGATCAATTGGGACTTCGAGACGATCGAAGCGAAATTCGCGGAACAATACGAATTTCACGTCGTGGCGCCGAAGGAAGCGGAAAAAGCAACCTCTGAAAACGTCGGGAAGCTGAAAGTTACCGTCGTCGAAAGCGAATCTCCTGAAGTGGAAACATTTCTTCGTTCCAATAAGGGAGGACGTTCATCCGTCGTGATCAAGAAAAGCCCGAAAAAAGGGCAGGTTCAAGTCTTCACTAATAAGCAGCTTGGCATTAGCCTTTCCAAGGCTATCGCGCTTCTCCGGTTGTTGGAGATAAAAGCGAACAGAAGAAAAGATACGCCTGATTTCGACGAATTGACTCGCGAAGGAACCATAGAAAGCGTTCCTGAATGGAACTACTTTAAGAAAGCAGAAATGCTTTTGAACGGCTGTCATACCGCGCCGCATACGGTGGCGACAAAGATACCGCTTAAGATCATTAGCTCCGCAATTCGTTTAGTTCTTTTGCGAGATCGTACGGAACAGGAACTGCGCGCGTTCGTCAATAATTTTCAACCGCGTTCGTAACACATTAGTATGATGCCCCGGCTCGTCCGGGGTATTATTTTTGCGTAAATTTTGTTACGATAAAGGTGTCGTTTCCTAAAAACTTCCGCTAGCGGGCGGATCCTCCTGCGGGAGGAAAAAACTAAAAACTTGTCGTGTTCAAATACTTCTCAAAAAATTGCGAGATACGCCCGATCGAAGAGGCGGTCGTCTCTCTCGAACGTATCGAATATACGTACGGCTTCGGCGTGTACGAAGCGATCCGCGTTTCGAACGGGATTGTATATTTTCTTGATCATCATATCGAGCGACTCCTCGGCTCGGCGGTTATTATCGGGCTCGAGCATCCGTTTTCCGGCGAGGTGGTGAAACGGGCAATTCTCGATCTTGTCGGCAAAACGGAAGAAACGACGTACAACATAAAAGTTCTGTTGATCGGCGGTCCGAAAAAAGAGGATGCGTTTCTCTCCATTCTTTGTTTCAATCCGTTCTTTCCAGATAAAAAAATGTATCGCGATGGTGTGGATTTTTCAGTCACGTATTACGAACGCCTGTACCCGCACGCGAAAACGCTTAATATGCTGCAAAGCTATCTCTCGTATCGTGATGCGCGAGCGAAAGGCTGTTATGATTCGGCGCTTATTAATAGGCGAGGTTGCGTTACAGAAGGTACGCGGACCAATTTTTTTACCATTACGGGAAATACTGTTTATACTCCGAACGAAGAAGAAATACTTCTTGGCGTAACAAGAAAGGCCGTACTTTGTGTCGCCCGAAAGAACGGGTATACGGTCGAAGAAAAAGATATTCGTCCCGAAGACCTGAAAAGTTATGACGGAGTTTTTCTTACCAGTACATCTTCGAAAATTGTCCCGATACGGAAAGTCGATGAATATTTGTGTCCGCCAGTGCCGGAAGAGCTCAAAAGACTGATGAAGCTGTTCAGTGAATTTTTGGAGGAAAGTCATGGGGTAATGTAGGAAAATTGCAGTATGATACAAAGAATTTCCAATTTTCAATTTTTAATTTTCAATCAATTTTTCCTCCAGCGGGAGGATCCGCCCGTTGGCGGACAATAACAAAATTTTCAAATGTGACAGCTTTGTTCGGGTTTGAAAATTGAAAATTGAGATATTGAAAATTCACTGAAAATTGGAAAATTGGAAATTGAAAATTTAGTGTGGATTTCCTATTATACACATTCCCATTTAAGGCGTATACTGTAATTACATTATTAAATTTTTTAAAATATCATGGTAAAACATTATTTTGGTTCTCCGGAAGGTTTGTTGATTTTTGGATTGATTTTTGTCAACGCCGTTACTGTCAGTGCCTTGATCATCACCGTGCTCGGTTAATAAGAAACGTATTTTTCGGCGCATTGTTTCAATATCTCGTCCCCCACTGGATTTTTTCAAAGAAATCTGGTATAAGTGTGTGGTACCTGCAAAAGGTACCAATATGGTGCTTATAGTGTAATGGTTAGCACAAAAGCTTGTGGAGCTTTTAGTCAGAGTTCAAATCTCTGTAAGCACCCCAATAGACGAAATTATAACTGTTCAAAATACTCTTGTTTTGCAAGGGTATTTTGATATGAGAAAGTTATAAAATATGCCACTTTGGTAGGTCAACAAAAAATTTATAACTTTTATTATTTCCACAAATTGGTATACTTTAAATATGAAAAAAGTGCTTATTTATCCTGGGGCTTTTAATCCTCCGCACTACGGGCATATCTCAACAGTAGAGTTAGTTCTTAAAAAACAGTCATTTGATGAGGTTTGGATTATTCCTTCTGGAAAGCGTGACGACAAAGTAATAGAAACAAGCTATGAGGACAGACGTAATTTAGGAAATATTTTTGTTGAGTTTCTTAAACCAAAAATTGGCGTTCCTGTAAAACTCGTAACAGACGAGCTTGATGACTTGGACGGTAAGTTTACTCACGAGATACTAGGAAAAATAAAATCACAGCAGGGGATAGAAGTAACACAACTCATTGGTCTTGACGGAATGATGAACCTTTATCAGAAATTAAGGGATTCTAGTGCGTTTGAAACAGAAAAATACACCGTAGTAAGAAGATTCGGTTACGAGACACCCGAGAGTTTTTTTCATAATCGTAATATTGTAATGATAGATGGATCGCAACAGGATATATCAAGTACTCAAATACGAAATATGATTCACTGTGGTGACGACAATTATAAAAAACTTGTTCCTGAGAAAATTGCTGACTACATCAAAAATCATTCTCTCTATTTAAACTAAACGTAAAAATATCAACGAGTAAATGTTAAAAAAAGTTAAAAAATTGTTTGATTTATCGTATATTTTTGGTATTATCTTTTTATGAACCTATCCATTCGAGAATATCTCGCCACGATTGTAAATGACGCAAACGCGGAAAATTGGTATAAGACGGACTTGTTTATTAAAAATACTTTGGCTAAGTTACCGCCAGAAATTACCGTACTTGCAAATCCACCAAGGGAGGAAGATAATTACAATTGTTTCATTTACGTATTTGGATTGAGTGCCGACAAAGAAGTGATTCGCGAAACAAAAGGATTTATTTACAGTTCTTTCTTTCAAAAGCTTATAGAAAAGCACGAAATTTTAATTACGGAGAAACCAGAAAAAGGCGATATTATCCTATACAAAAATCCAAAACAATTTGGAGATGAAATTACTCACACTGGTATTTTTCAAGACAACGATGTCGTTATTTCTAAATGGTCGTGGGGTCCGATAATCAGGCACAAGATTTTTGATGTACCCGATTTTTATGGCAGTGATATTTTGTTTGTGAAAAAAATGAGCACAGAAAGAGCAAAGGAACTTTATTTTCAATACAAAAAGTTTAATATTAATAATCAAACAAATTAATATATATGGAAGGTGGATGTCATTGTGGGGCTATACGGTTTAATGCTACAAGTTCTCCTTTTTGGGTGGGGGCTTGTTATTGCGTGGATTGCCGAAAAATAAGCGGAGCACCGTATGTCGTTTACGCAGGGCATAAGCAGGAAGATGTTAATATCTTGAAAGGTACTCCAAAAAGGTATTCTTCTTCGGAAAACGTATGGCGTTCTTTTTGCGAATCCTGCGGTTCTCCTTTTGCGTACACATATAAAAATTCTTCCGACAAAATATTTATGTATATCGGTGCATTTGATGACCCCTCAGTGTTCAAACTACAAAAACATATTTGGATATCTCAAAAATTGCCGTGGATAACGATTAACGACGATTTGCCACAAACAGAGTAAGTTGTGCTGAGTTTTGAGTTGCGGTAGATGCGTAGTAGTTTGTCGTAGTTTGTTAGACAGAAAACACCTAAAAACAAGAGAATTATGACTGATAATTGTAGTAGTTAAGGGTAGAACTGTTGTAGTTCTTGAAAACCTTTATGATAAAAATACTTATTGACCAACAAATGGATAAGGAAGTCGGGATTGATTTTCTTAGTTTTTCGGCTGGCGGAATGGATTTTGACGGATTGATTAAAAGAGACCACCCGAATTTTACGGCAGAAAATGCCGATACTTATATTTCCACATTTTACGAGGAACATAAAGATGAAATTGAAAAGTCGCGAAGTGAACTTCCTGAATTGCTTACCAACAAGGAAGAAGAATTTTTTTCAGCACTTCAAAACGTATTTCATTTTGATTTACGAAATGAAGAATATAAAGGATATGTTTCAATTTTTGATTTGAATCCGCGATTCCCTGAAACGCTTTCTTTCCAAGTTTGTTATCGTCGCCCGCTTTTACTTCGTCTTGAAGTCGCTATTCACGAAATTACACATTTTGCCTTTTTCAAGTTTTGCGACGAGAAAATACCAGAAACAAAAGGGAAGGACAAAAATTCAGGGCTTTTATGGGAACTTTCAGAAGTACTCAACGTAATTCTCTTAAATACACCGCCATTTCAAGCAATTCTCGAAGAAGAAGAAAAACTATTTTATCCAGGACTTCAAACCCTGCTTGATAAAGGAAAAACTATTTTTGAAGAAGAAAAAGGAGATATTGCAAAATGGGTGACCAGAATGAGTGAATAACAGAATTTTTTTAAAAATTTCCCGCCATTTCCTCTTTTTGTAGCAATTGTATAAACCGCAGTTCCGTTTGTAAATTTTGCATATATTCGGTGTCCGAAATGATGGTTATAAGATTGTGATGACTAAGACCCAACAGTGTAAGAACTTAAAGAACTTACAAAACTATAAAAAACTCACAAAAGTGGGTTTTTTTTGGTGGGTATTGACAAATGTTAAAAAAAGGTTTAACATTGTGGTTGGAATTTTGAAATGAAGGAGAACTTTATGAAAGAAGAAACAAAAGACCGTTTGATTGAATTATTGTGTTGTTATCCGATTATTGAGACCTTCATTGGTTGTGTTGTTGTAGGTATTGCGATAGCTCTTGGGGTGTTTACCTCGTTACCATCGTGGGTGTACGTTTTAATCGGTCTTGTGGGCTGGTGTTATATAGGGACTACATACTGGCGTTATGAATCATATCGAGCCAGCGGTCCAAGAGGGACGTATTGGAATCCTGGCGGTGGGTGTTATGGTGTAATGACGCCATTAATTTGGGGATTCTTCGGAATTTTTCTCAGTATCGCACATAGTTTTTGTCGTCGTGGTTATCGGCGGTGGTGCGTAGAGAAATATAATATTTGCAAAAAACACTTTTCAAAGTAAACGAAAAGATAAACGGGGACTGAAAGGTCTCCGTTTTTATATAATAATTTTTCCCAATTCCTCTTTTTGTAGTAATTGTATAAACCGTAGTTCCGTCTGTAAATTCTGCATATATTCGGTATCCGAGATGATGGTTATAAGATGGTGATGACTAAGACCCATCGTAGATTTTTATCCGAAATACCTTTCGCTTGAAGGGTATTTTTGGTTCCAACAGAAATTTTATATCTGCATTAAAACTTATGGTAAATATAATAATAAATTGGTAGAATTGAGCATAATTACAATAAAATGAAAATAAAAGACCAATTCACTAATCCGGATGGATCAATCGCATATTTAACGTATGAAGATGCGGATTCTTTTGAACACCTTTTGTCTAAAAAAGTTACGCAAGTATATGGAATCTGCTTTGTCGGTGATAAATTGCTCGTTGTTCATAACGAAGAACTTTGGGGTCCCGTTGGTGGCGGTCTTGAAATAGGTGAAACTTTTGAAGAATGCTTAAAGAGAGAAATAAAAGAGGAATCGAATATGAAGGTTCTGGATTTTTATCCGATAGGATATCAGGAGGTTGTTTGTAACGGCGAAACAATTTATCAATTGCGCTATGCGGCCTTACTTGAGCCATATGGAGATTTTGAATCAGATCCCGATGGTGATGTTACGGAAATCAAATTGATTGACCCAAGGGAATATAAACAATATTTTGATTGGGGTGAAGTAAGTAATCAGCTTGTTTCTCGCGCGATTGAATTACTATCGAAATCAACTAATGGTTATTCCGGTAAATATCTTGGAAAAACGGTAACGATTAAAATTGATCGACCTATTCGTTCAAAACATCCGAAACACGATTTTATCTATGAGGTTAATTATGGGTTTGTACCCGGCACAAAAGCACCTGACGGTGAAGAATTAGACACATATTTGCTTGGCGTAAATGAACCGGTTGGAGAATATACAGGAAGGTGTATCGCGATAATTCATCGAACAAATGATGATGACGATAAACTTATAATTGTACCGGAAGGTGAAGATTTCTCCGATGAAGAAATTCAAAAAGCGACAAATTTTCAAGAGCAATTCTTCAAATCAATCATTCTTCGATGAAAATCAGATAACAATGTTGAATGACGGAATATACACCGTCGCGTCGTTTTTCTTCTCAAAAATAGTTCTGACTTCCTCTACTACGGCACCCAACAGATATGTAACTTGCAAAAGTTATAAAACTAACAAAACTCGCACAATTGTGCGAGTTTTGTTAGTTTTGATATACTATACTTATGGAAAAAATTTTTGATGAAAACGAGTGGGTTGAAAAAATAAAAAATCCTCTGTGGTACGAGGGCGTTCCTTTTATGGTGAGAAAAATGTTCGTATTAAAAGAACAAGATGACAAACAGTACAGAATTGAAAGGGAACACATATATCAATTTTTCGAGAACCAACTCGCGCTTGGAAATGTTTCTCTGGGAGAAACGGGAAAAAATTTTGATAATGAAAGGAAAGGAATTGACACTATCGTCATTCATCATACGTACGGTGACATTGAAATGACAAAAGAAAGGTTATCCGTAATGGAATTACTCCGTTTATACGCAACGTTTTTTGCGGACCCGACATACGAGGCCGACAAAGAAATAAAAGGGCAACCGATTTTTTCAGGTCATTTTCGAGAAGGGAAACAAGTTTTTTATCCCTATCATTGGATAATACGAAAAAATGGAGAGTTTGAACAATTACTTTTTGATAATGAGATTGGTTGGCACGCGGGAAATTGGGAGGTGAATTGTCGGAGTGTTGCGATTGTTTTTGATAACAATTTTGAAAATAGTAGTCCTTCCAAAATCGAAATTGAATCTGCCGCCAAATTGATAAAAGAAAAATATCCCAATGTACCAAAAGAGAGAATATTCGGTCATCGGGAAATAAATACAAAAACAACATGCCCTTCAAATTTGTTTTTACAAGAAGGAGATAAAAAGGGATGGAAGGAAGATTTATTGAATTTGCTTTAATAGGGCTTACGCAAACCGTTCGATTTTTGGACATCCGATGTCAGAAAATCGTGTACATGCGTAAGTCCTATAGAAATAAGATTTTAATCGTATCTAAAAATATAATGAAAAAAATACTCTTCTTTTTTGCGTTCGTTTTACTCTTGCCGGTTTCGGCGTTCGCTTCGTTTCCGTTCGACTCGCCGAATTTTTTGCCGCCGCCGACGGTGGTGAACGTGCAGTTTAACAGAATGAACAATAACGATGATCCGGTGACGGTCAAAAGCGGAATTTTAGATGCCATCATAGGAAAACTCAGCTTTGACATTGGCGCCGAGGGTGGATTTTATAAAACCATATCGGTAAAAAATCAGAATTTTTCCGCTGATCAATTCGAGGGTGGTGCGCCGGAAGACGGCGTCTTCACTCTGAAAGGCGTATACAGAAAGGGCCAAATCAGCGCCGAGTGGACGTATGAAATGCATATTCCCAAGCGAAAAGGCTGGAAGTTTCCCGATGATTATTCCGGGTCCGGCACATTTTACACCACGCAGGTAATTACGGAAGGTTCCGGTAGGGGGATCATTGACGGTTCGATGACGCGCAGTAATACCGTATGGAAGGACAACAAAATGGTTGATCATAAACAAGAAGTTACCACCGAAAAAATACATAATGAGTGGGTCGCGGCGAGCGTGTGTCAGACCAACCTTTGCGGGTGTTTCGCGGACGAGGAACCGACCGATTCGAAGGCGCGGTTCAATTCAGTGACGAATATCGTCGGTTACGCGCACTGCAATAAAAGCGAGAAAAACAACGAGTGGATACCGGCGACGCCGAAAGTGAAACTTCTGGTCGGCGATCACATTTCGACTGACGCCGAAAGCTTTGCCGTTTTGCAATTTGAGGATATGACCACCTTTCAGATGAAACCCGAAACGGAAGTCATTGTAAAAACTCCTCCCGCCCAGGAAACAAAACTCGGGCTCGTCTCCGGTCATCTCTGGATCAATTTTAAAAAAATGCTAACGAACGGCACCATGGAGGTGGAAATGGGGCAGGCGGTCGCGGGGATCAAGGGGACGACTTTGGTGCTCGGTGAGGAAAATGGAGTGTCGTCCCTGAAAGTGATAGAAGGCGTCGTTGCGTTTACCTCAAAAGAAACCGGTAAAACGGTAGACGTAAAAGCGGGCGAAACGGTTTCCGCCGACTTTAACGGCTTGACCGAGGTGAAACCGTTCGACGTGAAAAAAGAAAGCGCGAACTGGAAAACGCTTGATGAAATAAAAAAGGAGAAAGCGGCAGCGGGTTTTGGGTCTCTGTCTATTGTCGTCGTTCTGGTGCTCGCCGTCGTTTCCGCCGCATTTGTGCTGAAAAAGAAAAAACATGGAAATACGGAAACCCATACTGGATAAAAAAAGTTTAAAGACGGGGGTCTTTGAAGAGTCCTCACTGACCGACCTGGACGGCGTTCTTGTCGAGGGAGGAGTCCTTGAGATCAAAAACGTTCCGGAGATAAAGATAGCTTCGAGTGTTTTGAACGCGGTTTCTTTTCAGTCTTTGCTCGTTGAGGAAATGAGCGCGATCGATGCTTTTCTTACCGGCGCGAATTTTGCCGGCGCAACGATCAACTGGATATATCTTGAAAGGGTGGTCATCTCGAAAAGTCGGTTGCAGGGTTCGCAGTTCATGAATTGCATTGCGCGCGAGGTATTGATCGAGAAGTCAAAATGCGGCGATTCATCGTTCCGGTACGCGAAGATGAAAAATGTGATCTTCCAAGATTGTGACCTTGAAAATACTGATTTTTTGGGAGCGGAAATGGAAAACGTCGATTTTAAAAATTGCAGCCTCAAAAATTCGCAGTTCTCGCATTCCAAACTGAAAAACGTCCGTTTTAAAGAATCAGACATCGAGGGTATCGCTATTGATAAAGATTCGTTCGGAGAAATAACGGTAAATACGGGGCAGGCGATATATCTGGCATCAAGACTTGGGTTGAATATTGAGGACTAATGCATTTATTAGAATAAATTTCCAATTTCCAATTTTTAATTTTCAATAAATTTCCAATGACAAAATTTTCAAACACGGCGCGGCAGTTCGGGTTTGAAAATTGAGATATTAAAAATTCATTGAAAATTGCAAAATTGAAAATTGAAAATTATTTTTTACTTTTTGTATGAATGAGATCGAACAAAAACAAAAAACGAACACAAGTTTTCTCGACGCCGGACGCGGGTCTCCGACCCCGTCCGAAACGTTTCGGACGGGGTCGGAGACCCGCGTCCGGCCGGAAATATCAAACGCCATTACCGACGATCCGGTTCTTGATGTGCGGCGCGCTACTTTTCATTATATTTTTACACATCCGCTGTTTTATTTTTCGACGTTCCTTATTCTTCTCGGCGGGATCGCATTCGGGTATTATACGGCGGACTATCTTGACGCGGTCATCATTACGCTCGTTTTGTTTTTTGCACTGTACGCCATTGTTATGAAGAGAATACGGGATGCGTTTATGGAACAGTTCGCGAAAAGCATCGGCTATGAGTTTGCTCTTTCTTCGGATGTTGCCGGCGTTGATGGTGCGCTTTTTCGCGTCGGGCACGACCGTGGAATTTCGGATGTGGCAAGCGGAATGAACGGAGGGCGTCCGGTCCGGGTATTCTATTATTCCTACACTGTGGGGGAGGGAAAATCGGCACAAGTACATCCTTTTACGGTCTTTGAATGCACGTTCGAAAGCACTATGCCGCATATCATGCTTCACCGGCCGGACGGGATTTTTTCCGGCGATGTTCCTGTATTTTCCGGCGGCGTGGACCTTACACTTGAGGGCGATTTCAACAAATATTTCTCGCTTGCCGTCGAGAAAGAATTCGAATTGGAAGCATATCAGATTTTTACGCCCGATATCATGCAAGATTTGATCGACACCTCAAAACGGACGGGTTTTGAATTTCTTCATAATAAACTCTATATATACAAAGATAAGCTTATTGAGAAACGAGCGGAGCTTGATGCCTTGTTCGCTCTCTCGAACAAACTTTGTACGCGACTGGAACCGGTCATTAAAGGGATGAAAGGGGATGTAGAGGCAATAAAGAGATTGAAATAATCTCTGTGGTTATAGTGCCCCGCGAAATGTTAAAGAAATGCCGTTATTAAAAAATTTCCAATACCCAATTTCCAAACTCGACGGCACGGTTCGTTTATGAAAACGGAAAATTAGTTCTCCTTGTACAGGTGGGAGAAAAATAATAAATTTTTTTGCGAAAAATTTTCCTCCTATATTAAGGATTTTTTGTTAATATCACTCTTCATAAAAAAAGAAAAGTCCCTCTTTTTGCCGCGCAAAAAGACGTTCATGAATTTCTTCATTATTTTTTCATGTTGTCGTCGTCTACTTGCATGGACAACGCTTTTTTCGCGAATATGAAGAGGGTTGACAAAAGTCAACTAATCTGATACACTCTCGCGAGCACTTGTTAACATGAACTTTTCATGTTACTCGTGCAAGCGTAACGTTCTTTGAAATATTAAAGAAAAATAAGCGCGTTTGTTTTTGGTTTTTACCAAAGGCAAAACCCCGAGTGTTTCGGGGACAGAACCGTTTGCGAGGCTTCGGTCTTGCAGGCAAATTCCACATATGAAAAAGGAAAAAAAATGAAACGAATAGTAATAATTGCGGGAATTATCCTGTCTGTGGTGGTGTCGTCGCTGGCGTTTGCTTGCCAACCGCCTGCATGTACACCGCCTCCGCCTCCGTTACCGAACTGTACGCAAAACATTGGCATCACTGCCACAAGCACCAGTTATTCAGGAATAACTACCGGGGTACATGGTGTTGGTGTTGGTGGAACTTCGAACTCGATTGATATCTCAGGACACCTTGGCAATAAAACGGCCGGTGTGGTGGGGAATACTCATGCGGCGGCAGACACGGTTTATAGTGGTTCAGGAAAGGAACTCGGTTCATCCAGTGGTGCGGTTGGTGCGATCAATTTATCGATTAAACCGACAGGGATCGCCGGCGAAGTAGGGTCTGCTCACGCCGCGAATGTTGTTGCTCCTCACGGAACTCTTAACTATAGTTCTGCGGCAGGAGCCGGAGAATCTAATTTAGGAGCTTGGCTGAATACGCCAAATCTGAAAGGAAACGCTGTGGCGCACGCATTTGACAGTGCTCACGACCCTCTTCACGCCGAAGGGCAAAGCGGAGGTTCTGTCAGTATAACAATTCCGAAACCGGTTCTTCCTCATTGAGGCCGAACGGCTGCCGGTATTAGATAGAATTCGAGAAGGAGGATTTTTCTCCTTCTCATTTTTTCCATTTTGAAAGCGAGCAAAAAATGAAAAAACACATAGCGATATTTTTTCTCCTGTTTGCAGCGGCGTTTACTTCTGCTGCTGATATGGGAATCCAACCACTTCCGAGTGTCCCAACGAAGGGGCATGTGAATAACCCAAATCCCGGGAACAATACTAATATCGGTGTAAATTCGAATGCCGGCGCATGGTCAAACGTAAATTCGACCGGTGGCAATGTGAGCATTAATACCAAAGCAAATCCCGCCATCTTTTTCCCAGGAGGACATCCTTCGGTACAGGTAGGGGTTGCTACATTCTTTAATAATGGAATGGGGCTGGCGGAAAAAAACATGATCTACATGAGATTGTTTTCGGAACTGTCTAACGGCAGTATTCCTTTGTCGGCATATACCTCTGACCGGGCAAAAACGATCACTACTCTTGATTTGACAGCTTGGTACAAACCGGATTTTTCAAAAGTATCGGAGGTTGTGTTTACGCCCCTTCCTGATTACTTAAGAAATGTTCCATCGGAACGGGAGACAATAGCAACGCTAAGTCCAACCGTTACCGATATCACTCAGTTCGCAAGCATGCCGGAAAATACCTCGTATTACATCATAGGTTATGTTGCCATGATAACGAAACCGGGTTATCCGTTACAAGATTTGATAATGCAACAAGCATTGTTCAATGAAGGTATGCGGTTCCTGGCGGCAATAAAACCAACCGGTTTTGCGAATGTGACGCCGGTTGCGATGTATGATACCGCCGCCTACTACCAAGGAACGAGAGGAAACACAACGGGTGAAACGCTTTCACCAAGTGCGGCCTTGATTCCGGCGTATAATCTTGGTGTTGGAGGAATGGGTTCTTTGCAAAACAGTGATGCTACCGCTACGCCAACTTACGGTACGGCGATGGTGATCTATTTGTTTGCGAAGGCTCCAAACCCGACGCAAGGTCATTTGATTGTTCCGAGAATTCGGCAGATCCAGGCTGACTACGAAGCGTCTTTGAAACCGCAAGAGCCACCAGTCGTTCCGGCTCCTGTAGTCGTTGAAAAGAAGGTGGTTGTTGTCAAAAAAGTTTGTCCAACAAAATCAAAATATGTGACAATCTGCAAAAAGGTTAAAAGGTCAGCCCTGAAAAAATGAGTCCATTAATTTGTGAACAGGGGTGGAAAAAATGATGAAAAAGATTTTTTTCTTTATCCTGTTCGCAACGATGTTTATTTTTTCGGGATGTTCTCTTATGGGGCTTACCGATAAAGATAAACTTGACATTGCGGACGGGATAGGACAGGTTCATGCGGAAGGAAATATTCCCGACACATGGAAATCCGAAAACGGAATTGATATTTCCGTTTTGCATCAGGGATTCGGTCAGCGAGCCGACGGCACTTATTGCATGACAGCAAGCGTTATAGTCGGCAACGACCAATACATGCCGCCAACACTGATGTGTAACGAAAACGGGGAATGGAAAAAAGTTGCCAAGTTGGAACAGTCTTCCGTTCTTCGAAAAACAGAAGTTTCCGCTCCAAAAGCTGCGAAAACACAACAACCAACCGCTTTCATACCGAAAGTTGCGGAAGCGGAAGTAAAGATAAAGCCGGCAATCATTCCTGTTAGAAAAACAGAGGTATTGCCGGAAGTGAAGCCCGCCGTCGCTCAGGTGAGCTATGGCGAGGCGAAGCAAGAAAAGGTCGCGGTTGATCCTGTTAAAGAGGAAACGCCTGCGGTGGTAAAAAGGGCGGAAGCGGTAAGGGCGGTTGAAACATCTGAAAAGAGGTCGAAGCCACATACCGTTTCCATTGTCTCAAAAGTTAGAAAACCGATTTATCACCCCCGCAGAAAATCAGCGGTTTTTGTGAAAATTCGATAAATGAAATGTCACTTACGGGCAGATCGTTCCGATATGAATTATTTCGGGAAGCTCTCTCTTTGGGCTACGGAGTGAAAAATGAAAGTAATTGAAAGAATTATGGTGGTACTCTTCCTCGTGTTCTTCGGAATTGCGGCGGCGAGTGCCTCTTATGCAGTCGTCCCCGTTCAGCAATACGGTGCGACTGAGGGCTCTCTTTTGTACTCCGACTGGTATCTTCAATATCATAACGAGTTGGGAAAAGAACACAACGGACAAATTTACGGGAGTCCTCAATATCGCGACCACTACAAATTATGGAAGCTTGTTGAGGGATTTACCGAAAAAGATGTCCGGCGTAATCCAAACAAAATCTTAACCGTCCCTGTATCGGGACACTTGGCGGAGCAGGCGAGTTTTTACTCGATATTGTCCGACTCGGGAGATACAATTCCCGACGAAGTCACGATTGGAGAAATAACATACGCCAGATCTGCAGAACGTGGCGCTGAAAAGCTGTTCACGGTTGTGGCAACACAGCAAACAATACCGATAATTGCGGCACCTGCAGTGACGGAATCGGATACTACCTTTACAAAACAAGCTCTGGAAACTGCCGACGTGTCGATCCTCGATATATCCGCAATAAAGAGCAATTATCCACAGGAGTTACTCGTGTTAGAAATCGGATTAGGAGTAATAATCTTTTTGCTCGTTGTTGCCTTGGTATTCCTTGTCTCCCTTAATCGGAAGGCAAAGAAGGTTATCAGGTTCCATGAGGAAAAAGAGGAAGACCTTGCTTCTCATTTTGAAGATCTCAAAGGCTGGATCCGTCATTATTACGGACTAACCGAATTGGCTGCGGTCGATTTTGAGAAAAAGGCTAAAATATTGCAAGAAGTTCTTCAAGAGTTTACGTTTACCCAAGAAGACGACGATCTTTTTAATGCCGTGCTTGCTTCTGAAAAACCACCGGTCTTCGAAGGCCGTACCGCGTATTTTCCGAAGGTAGATGGAGGAAAAAAAGTTATGTTGTCAAATGGTGTTACACCGGACAACAACCCGAAAAACATTCGGGCATCCATAATAACCCATTATGTTGGAAAAAAGTAAAAACAGAAGAAGTATCTCTGTATAGATAAAAATACCGGTCGCGGATAAGCGACTACACCCCACACGCTCTCACCGAGCTACGGCGGGGCAAGAAAACCCGAGCATCTTACGGCGACCTCGCTTTTGCGAGTGTTTAAGATAGAGTTACCAAAGAGTTCTACGGCGACACCGCATGGCGGTTGTCTAAGATGAATGAACGGGTTTAAAGCAGTACCTTATATTGAATATATTCAAACCTCCCTCATCTCATGATGAAGGGGGGTTTAATTTTGCCTGATTTTGAGTAACTGCTCACACCCCCAAAAACACCGCAGTAAATCGTCGCCGGAGCGGGGTACATCCGCCAGCTGGCGGACCGCTCCGGCGACGAGGTGTGAGCAGTTACGATTTGACATTTGACACAAACATTTATTTATGATATTCTGGATATAGACAATAATAACCCGCCCGACGGGCTCAATTAGAATGACATTATTTTTTCTTTTTTCTCCGATTCTCTCGGAGATTTTTTCGTTTTCGGTGATTTTCCAGCGCCTCGTTCGGCGTTCGATAATCAAGACATTC
>Ga0172379_10002826_pt1 | contig 29366 bp, 31 predicted proteins | sample GrowelOW334metaG_FD_119756 | JGI IMG/M metagenome (GOLD analysis project Ga0172379, IMG submission 119756) | Groundwater microbial communities from an aquifer near a municipal landfill in Southern Ontario, Canada - Groundwater well OW334 metaG | ecosystem: Environmental > Aquatic > Deep...
AACCCTGAAATCAAAATCGTTTCCGTGTCCGTTCAAAATAACGTAAAATGTATACTGTCCGCCTTTAACCTTATTGATGTAATTAGGTACCCAAATTCCGCCCCACTCGGAAATGCCGAGTTCATTGCGTACGACATTTTGCGAATAATCGGAAAGACTGGTCAGGACCAACGACAGCTCGGTCTGGGTGAACGTCTTTCCTTCCGGAACGCCGCCATTTTCGATCTGCCGTATGGCAGCACAACCGAAAAGCACAATCACAAAAAAACCGATAATAAAAGATCTGATACAATTTCTGAATATTTTCATCCATTCTCCTCTGTTTCAAGGTAAAAAGAACCAAGCGGACCTTTTAAACCGCCGGTGCTAATAATACAGTTTGTTGTATCTTTTGTCAACAACAGTAGTTGACTATAATTATCTATTATGTTATAATACAACCAGTTTCTTTGTAAATACTATTTTCTTTCAGAGGTGTTCTTATGGTAAACAACTGGTACGTAATGATCCTTGCCTATGCAGTGGCACTTTTTTTCGGAATCTGCTGCGTTGCTTTATACGACACGGTCTCTGACCGTAAAAATCAAAAAAAACTTACATTTATCGACAGATTTTGGATCGAGAAAATGTTTGATTACGATCCTTATGCACTCGTCGATGAATTATCTTCCCGTGCGGAAATTTTGCCTCCGCGGCTTCTCATTACACGTGATGTGACAGATAATGCCTATGTTCAGTATACAAACGACGGGTGGGTGATTGTTATTGCATACTCTTTTTGTGTGCAGGGTAAAAATATGATGGAATGTGTCGTGTCTCACGAACTGGGTCATATCATTAACGGAAAACATGCCGATCTTGCCTATTTAGCCCACTTGGTATGCATGATATGCGGATTGTTTTCGGTCTTTCTGTTTTTAAATTTGGCAATCTTCTTTTTTTCTCTCGAATTTCTCGCTTTTGCATTATATCGATTTCTTGAAAAAAAAGACGAATTTGATGCTGATCGCAGCGGCGCTTTCTTGTTGAACGACCCGTGGCGATATTATTATACGTTGGAAAATTTTTCAAAGATACCTCGGACGAGCCGACATTCATTATTTGCAAAATTCGCCTGTTTTTTTCTCGATACACATCCCTCTATGAAAAAAAGAGCTCAATATATCGGTAAAATTTTGGCGCGAAGTTACTCGAACCGTTCCGGTAGACATGCTTAATTAAATACTAAGCCCGCAAACGTAAAAGCGTTTCGTCGCATGACGAAACGCTTCTTTTTTTTAAAATTAATCAATTGAATTTTACGAATCGCGCCTTGTATTTTTCTTTCCAGTCTTTCTCGGTGAGGGTGCGCTCATTATAAATACCGTTGCGTGGCCAATTCGCTTCTGAAATTTTTATCGTTCCGTCGGGATTCACCGCTTCCACGAATGCAATATGGCCGACATCGTTCGCGATAGGATTCGTGCTGATCCCCGAAGTAAAGCACATTGCGCAATTCGCCTCCGGCGTTTCAAGAATTTTATACGCATTATTTTTTTCAAATATTTCCGCCCATTTTCCACCGCTCCGTCCGCTGTCGACAGGCCATCTGATGGCAACACCGAGTTTCTCTTTCACGCGGTACTGCACATATTCGGTACACTGCAATTCGAATTTATTCTTTCCGCCGTTGAATATATCGCCGATCTCCGCACGAACATGTTTCGTCAGGTCATCGCCTTCGAAGTTCGGAACGCCGATCTTAAATACATGCGTACGCTCCCCGCTCGCATTTTCCGCAAGCACAGGACCTTTTTCCGTAAGATAATCGGCGTGAACCCATCCGACGTCATTCCCTAACTGGACTTTCACCCATGGACCGTCGACAAAAATGAGTTTCTGCGCTTCTTTTAATTCGCGTATGATGTTATCGGAATCTTTTGAATTCGGCGTCTTCCGAAATCGTACGCCTTTAACTTTAGTGAAGAGCGATTGTTCAATTTTCATTTTTTTATGCTTTCGCGAAATAATTTCTAAATATGGATTCTATTATATCACACTTTTCGAAAAAACTTCTATTCGCGTCGCGCAAAGGATGGTACGCCTGTGACATTCATGGTAAAATTATATTCTTATAGAATAACTTGAACCGATTCCATGGACCAACAATTAGCTACAAAAACAATACTGATAATCGACGACCAATCCGAATTCCGCAGAATTTATGGCAACCGGCTCGCGTCGGACGACCGGCAAGTTTTGTCTGCCGGAAGCGGAGCTCTCGGACTCGAAATTATGCACAAAAAACACATTGATATTGTTCTTCTTGACCTCCTTATGCCCGATATGTCCGGCGAAGAAGTGCTTCGGGCGATGCAAGCAGACCCTGCCCTGAAAGATATTCCCGTCATTATTTTTTCCATTTTTGACCAACGTCCGAAACTCGACGAACTCCGCTCTCTCGGCGTACAAAACGAGCTGATAGGCGCCAAAGCATTTCTCGTAAAAGGACTGGCAACACCGAATGAAGTTCTTGCCGAAATCGCCAAACTTATCGGTCCGACTTCAAAACTTGTTTAGAAAACGTCATCGCTCGGGTTTCGTCACATATATCCCCTAATAACGCTCAACAGCGAAAACGATAGCCACTCACAAAGAAAGCATATCATAAAGATGATATGCTTTTAGTATAAGAAACGACTCAACGTGAGGACCGGTTTTGTACTATCCCATCGTATCCCAGAGTGTTTGTTCAAGAGACCTTTTATCTTCGGCTTGATGTTTGGATACCGTCTCCATGGTCTCATCATGTTTGCCGTACATTTTCTTGACATTCTCGGCTTCGCGAAATACGTTGAGAATTTCCTCTTTCCTTATTATCGCCGCTTCAAGAAGCGTTGTGAATGTTTGCAGAGATGCTTCGAAAACTTTTTTCTGATTCTGCAAACCGACGATAATAGGCTCATATGACGCTTTGATGTGTCCGTATTCCTCATCGTTTCTTGCAAGAGTTTTCGATTCCTGTAAATCCTGCATGGCCGACAAAATATCGTTTTCCGTTTTGGCGATCTTTCTCTTCCATTCTTCCCGTTTCGCCTCAAGTTCCGCACATTCTTTGACAGCGACGTCCCACTCCGGCAAATTGCTTTCGAGTTTTTGCAGCATGAGCGGCGTAACTTTTCGTCCGCTATACAATTTTTTTGCGTTGCGGTAAGAATACGTGCCGAAGAGTTTGATCTTCAAATAGAGCCGGAAATTGCGCCGTTTGATAGCGGGCGGTGCGGCAAGAAGTGCTTCTTCAAAAGTGTTTTGATCCATACATTTTCTGGCGGCTCGACGAACGTCACTATCATTATCAAAAAAAGCGATCTTAGCCAAAATTTTTTGATCGGAGACTTTTCTTACAAACATTTCGCGAATATACGGACTCCCGCAGTTCACTGCGGTATTTTCAACAAACGACGTATCGTCAATGCTATCCAGTATCTCTTTCAGGCGCCCTTTAGCCGAACATAGAACGTCACGATCATTCTCAGATATGCAGCGATCAACCAATAATTTATAATCATATGTATGACAAACTAAAGTTTGTCGTACTTCCCAAGGTAAATCTTTTAGATACTTCGCTTGAATTAGCGGATCTGTAATACGATTTAACGCAACACCCCTCACGATTTTACTTATATCATCTCTTACAAATTTCTCCAGCATCTCCTGGTCCGTAACTTCTCTAACAGCAGCACACCGCGCATTTTCGTTCAAATTGGCTATTTCCAAATAGGTCATTTCTGTCATGTTTGCTTCTCCGTTCATGTAAAAGAAAAAAACGTTTCTGAAACAATATTACAGTTTTAAAACAATTTGTCAAGCACACAAAAAAACCGGCACGACAAGCGCACCGGATTCGGTTTATTAGAGAATATTATGAACGACTTTCTTCTCGAATCTCTTGAAGAAATCCTACAATTTCTGACTGATGCTCTAGCGTATTTTCCATGATAATATCGTGTTTTTTACATATCTCAGAAATTTTTATCGCTTCGTCGAATACCCTCCGGCTTTTTTCTCTTCTTTTGTTCGCTTCGAGAAGTCGGAGAGCGACCACTTGCCGCGATTCGGTAAATTCGATTTTTTGCTTCCGAAGCGGCTCAAGAATAGACTCGTAGAAAAATGGAAAGTCCACATCTTCTGTCTCTTTCTTCGCTTTTTCATATTCGACAATATCTTTTTCGATCTTAGCGAGCTTTGTTTCCCATTTCGAAAGCGCATATTCCAGTTCTTCACAGTCTTTTGCTACCGCGTCCCACTCTTGGAGCGAGCTGTTTAATTTTTTAAGCAATGCCGGAGGCGTAGAACGCTCACTGCGAATTTTTTTGAGGCGTCTCATTTCAGACGATCCAAAAAATGCAATTTTTAAAGAGAGCAGCGGATTACGGAATTTGGGCCAAAATGATGAGCGTTCTAAAACTTCTTCCAACACCCAGGTATCAGTTATTTTTGCGCGCGCAGCACAGCGAACCTCAGAATCTGGATCATTGATCGCAAAATCAGCAAGAATATGTTGATCGGTCAAACTACTCTCGTTAATTGCACAACGGCGATAACAATAAAAGTCGATGCCTTTTATTTTTTCGACGATATACTTTTGATCGGTTATTTTTTGGAGAGCGATGGCGCGTTCTCCACCATCCGTAAAATCGAGATCCAGCTTTTTCAATACTTCCTCACTCTCGATTCTCCTGAAAGCAGAATTCCTGCGCGTTTTTCTTGCAATTTTTTCAATTCGGGCTTGATCTTTTATCGAATTTATCGCGGCATCTTTTACGGAATCCTCTATGTCATTTAAAGCGAACATTTCAAGGATTTCTTCGTCTTCAAGATTTTTCATCTCCATAGTCCTTGCATTCGTGTTCATCTGGGCAATTTCCTGATAATTCATATTTTTCTCCATCGATGTAAAAGAAATCGGTTCTGCTAGAAGCTTACACTTTATTGATATTTTGTCAAGCAAACAAAATATCAGAAATGACAAGGAATGCATCGTATCGTCCTTCATTATCACTTCATGAAAGTTCGTAAAACTATTCCGTATTATCGGTAGTTATAAAATACCATGAAAACCAAAGTTATAATTTTAGCCGGCGGAAAAGGGACAAGAATGAACTCGGATATTCCGAAAAGCCTTCATCATTTTTCCGGAAAAACGATGCTGGCGCGCATTATAGAAAATGTTCTCCCGATCGATCCGCATCCTACGATAGTTATCGGACATCGAGGAGAAGAAATTATACATGCGACCGAAGGAAAATATTCATACGTCGAGCAAAAAGAACAGCTTGGAACCGGTCATGCGGTCGCGTGTGCAAGGGAAAATCTTCTTAAAGAAAAAGCTGATCATGTTATTGTCGTACCAAGCGATAGTCCTCTTTTATCAACAAATACTCTTAACCTGCTTCTGGATGAGTGTGCGATTTCCGGCGCAAGCGTTTCTTTTGCGGTTGCTTCTCTTCCCCGTTTCGACGGACCATATCTCGGGCTCGCAAAATTCGGACGAATTCTTCGCGGCGGCGCCAGTGATATCCGCGGAATTATCGAATGGAAAGATGCAAGCGAAGAAGAAAGAAATATTCGCGAAGTGAATGCCGGCTTCTATTGTTTCCGCACGGATTTTTTGTTGAAAAATATCGAAAAACTTGAGAACAATAATGCGGCAAAAGAATTTTATCTTACCGATATTATCGCTCATGCAATACAATCAGGTGAAAAAGTAACACCGGTCATTCTCGCAAACCCGCTTGAAGGTCTCGGAGTAAACTCACAAGAAGAACTCGAAACCGCAAAAAAAGCGCTAACAATGATATAGTCGCACGTTCCTTGTTGTCTATAAGAAAACGCTCCGAATGAACGGAGCGTTTTGACTGTAATTACCGGTCGTCTTTTCTATGCTGTATATCGACAAGAGTCATGACAAAGACATAGAGCCCGCCGAAAAATATTGATACCCACCATGCATACCCGGCAAGAGGAGCAGAAGCTCCGATGATAAGACCGTTTGGTCCGTACAGATGTCCTATCGGGTACGTCATTCCTAAATAAAGGATCGCACCGATACCAATCCCACCGAGAACGTTATAAATAAAGCACATGTCTTGGAGCTCATGAAGCGCCTTTACAACCTTCACAACCCCGCTACACAAATATTTGAGAGCAAACCAAACTGCGGCAAAAACCGCTTTACCATATTTCAAACCTTTTTCGAACTTTTCCATACGTAGCCTCCTTCGGTACATGTATGAGTGACTCCATCTTCTTTCTACCATACAGAGAAACAAAGTCAAGAAGTTTTAAAGTATCTCTTCACACCCGATCGCCGGTTCGGGGTTGCACCCCGAACCGAAACGTTTAGGATATCTCACTATAAATAGAATTATCGAAAAATCGTGATTTCGTACAAACCTTTCGGACTGGGGTACAACCCCACTCCGGCGAGGAAATATATAACTATTTTTAGAGGTGTGAGTACTTACGTTTTAAAAACACCCCGCAAGCAGCGCTGCGGGGGTTTTGCTACATGACGGGTTTCCATTCGTAGCCTTTTACGTTTTTATACACTTCGTGAACGTACCAGCACTTGTATTTATCAGAATCTTTTGGTCGTATCTGCTCCAAATAGTGAAAGATCACATCCTCACGAAATGCCTTTTGGCGAAAAACTTCTTCAAATTTTGATAAAGAAACTCCAAAAATTGCGTCCATTTCCTTCGGGTAGTCAATTGAAGGAAACTTCAGACGACTTTTTGTCACTATGGTTTTGTGCGCATATTTTTTTATGGTTCTCCGTACCAGATCATGGTATTTTTTTCCTCCGGCTTTTGAGACAAGTCCCAACTCAAAAGTATGCACAGCAACTTCCTCTTTTACTTTCATTTCTGAAGTTTTTTTTGCTACATGACCATTCTCAAAGGAATACTTTGCGTGGTCAAGTTCATGCCCAAAGATAATTCCTGAAAAAAGCTTACTCATTCTATCGTGTTTTTTCAAGACAACCAGATTGGGATTTCTATAAAATAACCCATAGGTGTCATCGGTCTCGATAAAATCTTTCCAAGCGGTATACTGAGCATCTCCGGGAACGAGGACTAGGATTAGCATTTTCGGTACATCACCGGCCGCCGATAAAAGATCTGTGTTGTCGTCATCCGTCGGTATGACCGCATGATAACGACCTTGTATCATTTCGATATGTTCCCGCAATCGTTTATCTCCGGACACAACTGAAGTATATTCAAGCGCGTCAATTTTTTCTTCGACCAGTTGATACCGAAAGAACAGCTGCTTGCCGGTTTTCACAAAGTCCGAATCCCGGTTTATTGCACATTCCTCATACATAGATCCGGCGGACATACTGAATGTAAAAAAAAGTATGAACGCAAGAATTATCCAAAATTTTAAAAGTATTTTCAAGTCACACCTCTTTTTGAATGTTATGTTTCAAGTAACTAAGTTTGGTATATTTTAGCATATATATTGTGTAATGTCAATCTTTGGTCAACATATTGACAAATAACTTTAAATATGTAATAATGTAATTTAATGTAACTGTTTTTTAATTTTTAGGAGGTATATATGTCTGAAGAATATCACATCATCGTAAGAGAAGATCTTTCTTGTCAGTCACGGATGATTGCCGATGCCGCGGGAATCGGACCGCACGAAATTGTAGCAATACATGAGAATTTTAACTCGACTGAATGTATCAGCTATGGAGACCCGGAACAAAAATGGCGTTTCGCAAGGCAATGGGCAGCTCACGCTATTATTCTGACGGAAACGTTAATCCATGGCACCGTCGTCTTCCCTGTTGTTGAAAACGGAAAAGTGGAAATGATCCCAACACCTGTCCTCATTAACGGCTTCGGAACTCTCCGTGCCGGCGTCGCCGGTAAACGCCTGCACAAAGAAAACATGACGGATGAACAAATTAAAGGCGAGATCATGTATTGCGCCGAACAATACGCTCGATTGGCATGAGTACCTTTCATTGCAATCAACAAGCACCCCAGACTACAGGGGTGCTTAATTTTTTATCACATGTCGCTGTATCACATGATCCATGTTCGCTTCCTTTGCCTCCGACGTTCCGAAGGACCGTCCTTCGGCCACATATTTTTGTCAATTGTTTCGTTAAAAGAAACCCGCAGCTTCCGAAGTATCGTCCTTCGGAAAGTTCCCGATCCTTCACAGCCTTCCGTCCTTATGGATAACTTTTTTTCACGTTGAATTCACATAGATGAGAGCTAATTGAATTGGCTGTAGATTAATTTGAGATAGAGGAAATAATGATGAAAAATTCAGAAAATATAGAAATGTTTTTCGAGACGGAGGACTTTACAGAAAAACGTGTTCATAAAGAGCGTTTCGATAGAAGAAAAGCGCTCGGGTTTCGTCCCGGGCATATTGGAAGTAAAATATGCCTGGCATGCGGACATGTCTGCTCGGAAAATGAGCTGTTCTGTCCGCAATGTCGACGAGATCGTGACAGAAGAAAATAATGTTAATTAGAAAACAGTCAAGCGGTATCATATTATTTGATACCGCTTTTTATAGCTTGTTAATGATCTCATTTGTCGAGAATTCGGGACATCCAAATTTCCGCAAAGCTTTAACCTTTGGAAAACGGACCCCGTCCGGCGGAAGCGCATCCTAATTGCATTATTATTTTACGGCAAAAAATTCAAAACTCCATTTTTTATTACAACACATTTTTTAAAAAAAATCGTGACTGTCCAGAATTCCAAAAGTTCCCCACCATCGGGAACTTTTTTTGTTTCCGGAGGACCGTCCTTCGGAAAAATAGAGGATTGGTGACTGATTCCACTACCAATGCGGTTGAATAATTCCTGATCCCCTTTGCGGACCGGGAGGAGAATAGTATTCGTCAGACCTCTCTCTCGTTGAGCGAATATAGCGTATTGGAATTTCAGATTCATATTTTCTACCGAGAGCATCATCGTACATCGCATGTATTTTTAGATCAGACTCAAAAGTACCAACTTTACTGGATACATTGCCAAACTGATTTGTATTTACAGGCATTGTAAAATATCCCCTTGTGTCTCGTTCAGTAATATGTATATGCTCGCCGTACGGTAAAACAATATCAATATTGAATGCCGTTCCTTTCCCGAGATTTGTGACGCCAAGTGCGCACTTTCCCTCACTGTGAGGACTTATATCAATCCTCAAGATTGGAACAAACTCTGCCAGTCGAGTATTTCTTAATTCCTCAACAGTACACCATGTAAAGTATGAATACATGGCGGCGATACACACCAAAGCAATATTTGAAATTCCCTGCACTGCGCCGCTATTATTATTCAACAATGAAACCAGGCGGCTCCACTCTAGACCAAGAAATATTCCGATACTGCCAAAAAGTATTACAACAATTATATCTTTTCTCTTCAACATGTAGATTTGTAATTATCGACGTTTAAGATATACGACTTCCCAAAATTTTTTTCCGAACATTGCGCGACGAAACGTTTCGGACGGGGTCAGAGACCTCGTCCGGGGGAAGGATCATGATAGTATCTTTTCCTTAAAAAACGGAAGAAAACGAAACTATTATTAGTGCTATTCCGATAAACAGCAATAGTAAACTAACCCATATCATTGTCTCTCTTACAAAAAGAGAAAGATTAACTTTTTTCTTTTCTTCTCCTTGAGCGAAGTCATTGCCTAATAAATTTTGCAAATCAGTAATAACACATAATAATCGCCCGATATCTTCACATTGTTTATCTGTTGTTTTTTTTATATTATCCCCAAATAATTCCTGAATATTTTGTAGACCGCCAGCATTTAAAAATCTTGCTTTTCTTCGGTAATCTATCCACAACAAAAAACGTAAAAAAGCAAATATACAGAAAACATTAACCATCAGAATTGCAAAACCAGCAAACAAATATTTAATATTTATTACATTTATAATTTTTGTGTCAGCCTGTAATAGGATAAGAGAAAACGGTGCAATTATCGCTGAAATCGTTGCTATTGATTTAACAAACTCTGTTTGATTTTCAATAAAATTTTTCGCATCAGAAACAATTTGTTCGTCAAAATGACTCGACAAAATTCGACACTGCTGGAGTAACGCGTTAATTTGTTCTTGTAATTCTTCTGTTGTTGCCATAATTATATTTCGTTCAAATATTTTTATTTTGTTTAACTCTGGATTCCCGTCTCCGCGGGGATGGCGGACGCGTTAGGTTTTAGTCATTAGACATTTTATTGCTTGCCCTGCGGAGCTTTAGCGGAGTAGGGGAAATTAGAAATTGGATATTGGGAATTTTTTATACAACTTTCTGCACAAGAAACAACCACCGCTACACCAAGGACTCCCCTTTCCCCGTCGCCTCACCGGCTCCTCCTTAAGGGGAGTCCTTGTTTCCGCTCGGTGCTTATTCGTTCGTCGTACTTGATGAACTATTAGAGGCAAACCAGACTAGCGATAGAATCTCCTTCACGTAGTTTCATAATACGTACCCCTTGCGTCTGTCTTCCCAGGCTTGGGACGGTGTTTAATTCTGTTCTGATGACCTGGCTGTTTTTGGATATCACGATTACTTCCTCTTCTTCACCAGAGACTACTTTGGCGCTAATCAGGGCGCCGGTTTTTTTGGTTACTTCCATACATTTAATGCCGGAGCCGCCTCGTTTTTGGACTTTGTATTCTTTCATCTTTGTCTGTTTTCCGTAGCCGTTCGAACTTACTACCAAGAGCGTGGCTTTTTCGTTGTTTTTCTTTACCACGTCGGCGCACACGAGAGCATCGCCTTTCTTGAGGGTGATCGCTTTTACTCCCATAGCTACGCGACCCATTTCTCTCACATCGGATTCTTTGAACCTTACGGATTGTCCTGCGGAAGTGACGAGTACGACGTCGTCGCCTTTTTCGGTGAACATGGTTGCGAGGAGTTCGTCGCCGTCTTCGAGTTTGATTGCGATCAAGCCGCTTCGGCGGACATCTTTGAAGGCATCGGCGGAAAGCTTTTTCACGATTCCGTGTTTGGTGATCATGACGATGGAGAGTTCAACATTCTTGAGATCTTTCGGCATCGCGAGAATAGAATTGACGTTTTCGCCTTGCGTAAGCGCGAGATAATTCATGATCGACTTGCCTCTCGTCGCGCGCTTTCCTTCCGGCATTTCGTACATCTTCATTTGATAGGCTTTTCCTTTGTCGCTGAAGAAGAGTAAGTCGCTGTGCGAATTGGTGGTGAGGAAGTGCGTTATGAAGTCTTCTTCTTTGGTATTCAAATCAACCACGCCAACGCCTCCGCGCCGCTGTTTCTTGTATTCATCGGGATTAGTGCGTTTGACGTATCCGCCTTTGGTGAAAATGAGCACGGATTCTTCGTCCGGTACAAGGTCTTCGTCTGTAATGGTCTTCGGATCGCCTTTCACGATCTTCGAACGGCGTTCATCTCCGTATTTTTCCACAACGGCGAGCATTTCGTCTTTGATGATCTTCATCATGCGTTTCATGCTTCCAAGAATATCGAGCAAGTCTTTGATGAGTGCTTGGACGGCAAGGAGTTCATCTTCGATTTTTTTTCTTTCGAGTCCCGCGAGCTTCTGGAGTTTCATTTCCAGAATGGCGGTCGCCTGAAGATCGGAGAATTTAAACCGCTTCATCAAATTTTCTTTCGCGATAACGACATCTTTTGAAGCTTTGATGATCTTGATGATCTCATCAATATGGTCGAGCGCTTTTTTGAGTCCGATCAAAATATGTTCGCGTGCTTGGGCTTTAGCAAGATCAAATTCTGTGCGGCGGCGAACGACTTCTTTGCGATGTTTGATAAATTCAGAGAGAACGGATTTGAGCGAGAGCGTCTGCGGCGTGCCGTCAACAAGTACGACGAGATTGAGATGGAACGTCGATTCGAGTTCTGTGTGTTTGAAAAGAAAATTGAGAACTTTCTGCGGTTCGACGCCGTTCTTGAGATCGATGGCGATGCGAATATCTTTCGTTGATTCGTCACGAAGACCTTTGATACCTTCGAGTTTTTTCTCGTGCACGAGGTCGGCGATGTGAACAATGAGATCGGATTTATTGACGCGATACGGAATGGAAGTAATGATGATCTGGAACATTCCGCCTTTCGTTTCGACGATCTCCGCTTCTCCACGACAAAGGATTCCTCCGCGACCGGAAGAATACGTGTGATGCATGTCTTTGCCTCCGTACACTTTCCCCCCGAGCGGAAAATCCGGACCTTTCACGAATTCCATCAGGTCTTCGGTTGTCGCGTCTTTGTTGTCGATGAGATGAACGGTGGCGTTTACGACTTCGCCGAGATTATGCGGCGGGATAGACGTTGCCATACCGACGGCGATACCAAGCGTACCATTCAAGAGGATGTTTGGAACCGCGGCGGGAAGAACAGTCGGCTCTTTGCGCGTACCGTCATAGTTCGGAACAAAATCAACCGTATTTTTATCGAGGTCGTTCAAAAGCTGGCTCGAAACGCGCGACATTTTCGCCTCGGTATACCTCATGGCGGCGGCGGAATCTCCGTCGATCGAACCGAAGTTTCCCTGCCCCATCACGAGCGGATAGCGATAACTGAATTCCTGCGCCATTTTTACCATGGCTTCATACACGGAAGAATCGCCGTGCGGGTGGTATTTTCCGAGCACATCTCCCACAATAGCAGCGGACTTTCTGAATCGCGCAGAATTATTCAAACCCATTTCATGCATGCCGAAAAGAATGCGCCGGTGGACCGGTTTCAATCCGTCGCGAACATCGGGCAGCGCGCGTTCAGTAATGACCGACATGGCGTAGTCGATATACGACTCTTTCATCTCGGAACTGATGTTTACGGTAAGAATGTTGTTTGCCAAGAGCGACTCTTGCTTAACGACTTCCCCTTTATTGTCCTTATTCTTCGCCATAGAGAGTGTTGGTACTTACGATTAATTTTATTTGGTAACTATTTATATTTCTTTATTTTGAACTTTATTGGGTTGGTGTGGTGGTTGATGTCGGAAGTGTGGATTCCGGTATCTGTTGTGTGGTACTTTCCGGAATACTATCTTTTGGGGGTGGGTTGTTTTGGATTTCGGTCGACATACTTGCGGCGGCGGTCAACGCTCGGGCGTCAAGCAGTGCGAATGGATCGGTATCATTTTGCCCTTTCGGTGTCGCTACGGTCGGTTTTTCAGCGACGGATGCTTTTATCGGTTTTTTCTTTACTGTCGTTGTTGCGGTTGTCGTAGCGGTAAGAGCCGTGGTCAAGGTCGTTGTTGCAGACACATTCGATGTCGCCTCCGTACTGGGCGTCGTTGTAGCTTTGGGAGACGGAGTCAGAAGAGCCATGAATAATTCTTTAAAAGGGATTGCGGTAAGGTCATTCTTCACTCCGCCGAATGATTCCCCAAAACCTTTAGTTAACGTAGACAGAGGCGATGGCAACTTGTCTTTTTCCGGCTCCGATTTTGCCGCACTCGCGAGAGGATTCGAATATGACCATGAAATAATAACAATAACAAAAGTAAGAACCCCAGACGTAACAACAGCGAACATCTTTCGTGTCTCTTCAGGCGCCGATCTTATTTTTTCAAAAAATTTCATCATTTTGATTGGTCGCTCCCTGCCTGGTCGCTAGAGCGTAGGAGTCGGCTGTGTGCCGACGGCGAAAACCAATGGTTTTCGAACTTTCCTTTTTACGACTATAATAATACTACGACAACGTCGAACTGAGCACTACAATATCTCCGTCTTTTCCTTCCAGATCTTTCTTTTTGAGCGTTAATTTCTCTACTGGCGGCACTTCCGATGCTCCTGCTTCTTTCAAAAATGCTTTGACCGTTTTACCTCCGTCATTCTCGAACGTCATTGGGACGATTATTTTCGGGCCGATATCAACGCAAATTTTGTATGCTTGTTCCGCAGTCAGAAGCCCTTCGCCTCCGACGGAGACGAACAGAACATCGACATCTTCGAGATGTTCTTTTGCCTCTGCCGAAAGTGTCGTGTCCGAAAGCGCACCAAGATGGCATATTTTCATATCCTCGAGATTCACAAGATAGAGAGTGTTATATCTATCGGCATTTTCATATTTCGATTTCGAAGAAAAACCGCTGATAGCGATACCGTTGACCTCATATTCGCCGGGACCGTTTATTATAAAGGGTGATTTGTCTCCAAAAGAAAGCGTGTCTGTGCCGGAAAAATCCTTGTGATTCAGAGAAACAAGCGCCAAATCAGCGGCAAAACGGCCGCTCTTGAACTTCGATTCTTTCCCCGTCGGATCGATCCCGACAACCACGTCGCCAAACTGGAGCTTTATGAAATTCGCTCCGTAATATGTGATTATCATACCTGTCAGTATAACAAATTAGCGTTTCTTTTGCAAAAATTTTTCTTTAACAAAGTTTACCTTTTGTATGGCATCCGTATTCTTAAATCATAAATCTTAAATCTTAAATCTTTTTCGTTATCCTCTGTACATTTCTATAAAAATAAGTATACTTATAAGCGCTGTCACAAATCGGGCGGTTTTGTCCGTTTTGTAACATTTTTAACACGTTTTTCGGGAATAATCCTGTATTTTATAACGATATATCTTTCGTTATTGCAAAAAACAGAGCCCCGCAGGACACCATTTACTACTATGAATGACGAAGTAAAAACCATCGCGGATGTCGCTGACGCCGTGATCGAAGAGATTGCCGTGAAAGTCGTCCCTGCAAGCGAGGGGAAAAAAGCGCAAAGCTCGAGCGAAAAATTAACGCTCGCAACCCCGGAAACCGTTTCCGAGGTCATGGAGAAATACACGGAGAAACTCGCGAAGTACCCGGAGGAGGGTGACATCGTCGAAGGACCCGTTATCGGAATTGAGAAGACTTCCCTTTTTGTCGACCTGGCACCGTTTGGTACCGGTATCATTTTCGGACGCGAGTTCATGATGACCCGCGATATTATCCGCAAGGTCAATATCGGCGACACTATCACCGCGAAAGTTTTGGAGCGCGAAAATGAAGACGGTTATGTCGAACTCTCGCTTAAGGAAGCTCACCAGGCAATTGTCTGGAACGAGGCGGAAGATCTTTTGAAAGCCAAGACGCTGCTCAAAGTTCAGGTCAAAGACGCGAACAAAGGCGGACTCATCATTGATTGGAAAGGACTTCAAGGATTCCTCCCTGCATCTCAGCTCGGACCGGAACACTATCCTCGAATCGAAGACGGCGACAAAGTGAAGATCATGGAAGAATTAAAGAGGCTCATTGGACAGAAAATTTCCGTTACCATTCTCACCGCCGTTCCAAAAGAAGGAAAACTTATTTTCACCGAAAAAGGAAACGACCAGAAAGAGCGCGAGACGATCGTCGAGAAATACGTGGTCGGCAGCGAAGTTGAAGGAGAGATTACCGGCATCGTCGACTTCGGGGTCTTTGTGAAGATCGAAGACGGACTCGAAGGACTTGTACACATCAGCGAACTTGATTGGGGACTCGTTGAAGACCCGCGCAAACTCTTCAAAGTCGGAGAAAAAGTGAAAGCGAAGATCATCGAAATTTCTAACGGTAAGATCTCACTTTCGATCAAAGCACTCCGCGCAAATCCGTGGATCAACGCAAAAGACCAATACAAGAAAGGCGATGATGTCAAAGGCGTCATCATCAAATACAACAAATACGGAGCACTCGCCAGTATCGAAGAAGGAGTCGCCGGTCTCGTGCACCTCTCAGAATTCGGCACCGAAGAAAACTTGAAAAATTCCTTAGAGCTCGGAAAGACCTACACCTTCAAGATCACCCACTTCGACCCGAAGGATCAGAAAATGGCGCTGGCGTATAAGATTGCTCCCGCGAAGACGAAAGAATAACAAGCTTTTAGCTGCTAGGTTTTGACTTTACGACGAAACGACGAACAAAAAAAGCCCTCCGTGTTTGACGGGGGACTTTTTCATATGTGAATGGTCACTCACGATTGTTTGAGTTCTATGCAGAACATCGGTTTTTCGGAAGAAGATGCCAAAAAAAAAATTATGGTTGAGAATCAGAAGACCTCGATCGGCTTATATTAAGATTCTATCCCGAGTGGCTCTAAGTCGATTTAGATACGACCCACCCCGTTTACGGCAGTGGGTGTTTTTTTGAAGTAGGTAAAGTCATAATGTCAAAAGTCTATAAAGTCGGTCGTTGTGACCTTGCGGACTTTATGGACTTCCTCGTTTCCACTCATCGATTTTCTTATGATCTCCCGAGAGCAAAACTGCAGGAACTTTGTATTTCTTTTTATTGTATTCAAAAATTTCGGGACGCGTATAAACTTCGTGGCTCGAAACGCGGTTTTCTTCGAGCGATTCGAATTTTCCGAGTACGCCTTTTACTTGGCGGGATATCGCGTCCATAGCGACCATTGCCGGTAGTTCCCCGCCAGTCAGCACATAGTCGCCAATAGAAACTTCCTCGGCTTTCAATATTTTTTTAACGCGCGCGTCGATCCCCTCATACCGCCCGCAGATCATGATAATATCGGTAACTTTTTTGTCGACGATGTTTTTCGCATACATATTAGTAAACATAGTTCCACCCGGGGAAAAGAGTATTGTCTTCCACTTCCCTGTTTTTTTCTTGCCTTTAGCGCTTGCAACCGCCCGCAAGACCGGTCCCGGTAAAAGCACCATTCCCGGACCTCCAGCGTATGGGCGTCCGTCAACTTTCAGCCGCGGATATTCCAGAGTCCCGACAACCTCGGCGAAATCGCGGGGGTTGTACGTTTTGATTTTAATAAGTTTCTTCTCCTGCGCGCGCGACAAAATAGACTCATTGATATATGAGTCGAGAGATTCGGGAAATAAGGTTATGACGTGGAAGGTTAACATGCTGAAATTTTAACGTAACACATATTTTAACTTTTTGCAAACAAATAGCCGCGATTCTTTCAGTTCGCGGATTGAAGCACTACCACTTAATCCCCTAAATACACATGGCTCGGTTCTCGTACCAACACATCTACCGCGAAATTTTTATCGTTTATCAGCCAGATAGAGTAACTTTCGCCCGTATCTGTAAAAGCCAAAGAAATCCCCGTTGGTGTTTCGTTCCAGCCTTGAAGAAACTTGGTCGGACTCCGTTCCATTAAGTCATTGACTAACCGTTTTGCTTCGCTTCGTGTCGATGCAAAACCAACCGTGCTTTGATAAAAATCTTCGTAAGTCTCTCCGTTACAATAACCGACCGCGTACAGACCGACGAACTGATTCTTTAAAGTTTCGTGCATCTCTTTTATCTTCTTTATACTCATCTTGTTATCCTCATTTTTTGTTCAACTTAAAAAGAACACAACATATTTAATAATACATGTCAATGTTCAAATGACATGGGACTGGAAGTCCACGCTACGGCGCCTCTACTCGAAACGGGTCCGGAGGTGTCTTCTTTGTTTATACCAAATCCCAAAGGTCATTCCTATGTAATACAAAAAAAGAGGGAGTCGAAGCCCCCTCTTCCCAATAATCAACCGACCTCAAGCTCGCCCTCAATCGCCCGACGAAAGTCCGAGATTTTTTCTTCCGCTCGTGAGATAAGTTTTTCCTTTAATATTTCAGAGCAGATATTGATACCGGCATACAACACTTGACTATACCTAGACACCTCAGTGATTCCGAATTCGGTCGTATCAAGTTCCGTTTCGATCAATTGCATATTCTCATCATGGCGCCGAGTTACGATCTTGTTTCCGGCGATCATAAAAAAAGTATCTGTGCTATCGTCAATTCGAGCAGAACCGGAAGGAACGACCACTGATTCACTAACATAGACCTGACACCCCGCCCCGTCTTCCGTTCCAAACGAACTCATATTGAATGAATTCACTTTTACATCAAAAAATATCTTTGCCATTTTGTTCTCCGAAGTCCAAACCCGATTAACAGTGTATAGTATATTTAAAAGTTTGTCAATATCTCATCGAAAACCGCCCCCTTGAAAGGGAGCGGTTTTTGATTTTTTAAATTAGAGTTTCAGATCCTCGAGGGCGTCATCAACTGATTGAGCTGATGCAGAGTGCATGCCTCTGGTGCTTCCTGCCGGCTCGTTCACTTTCAAAGTAACGCGAGCGTGATTCTTCATTCCGACTACGCGGAGAAGTGAGCGGATGGCTTGCGCCGTCTTTCCACCTCGACCGATGATCTTACCCATATCCTGCGGGTCAACATCAAGAACCAAAAGTACCCCCATTTCATCGACGGCACGATTGATCTTTACGGCAGACGGGTTGTCTACCAGGCTTCTAACAACAAACTCAAGAAACTCTTGATCAGAATGCTTTTCCATTTTGCTGATTCTTACTTTTCTTTTAAAAGGACTTGAGGGGTCGCTCGAAAATAATTCGACTGTCTCGCTTCCATATTTCCGCAATCTTTGCATTTTTCTCGGTCGCAAACCCTTCACCGTAGTTCACTACGCCTCAAGATTTGCTCGGTCAAAAAAAGCAAACCTCACGTAAATCTGAAACCGAATCCAGCCAAATTATTTTCGAGCGACCCCTCTTGTCCTGCTTTCAGAGTAGGCGACAGTCGACCAAAACTATCGTCCCCCTTGACTTTACATTATACTCCTATTCTTATAAAAGTCAACAAAAAATAAGCCACCCTGTGGATAGCTCATTTTAGCTATATTTTAAGCCTTGGGAGTCTCGGGGCGAATCGGGGATTTCTTTGAAAGAACGTTCAATTTTTTCCCTGAAATGACTTTGGCGCCAACCAGGAGATTATGAACGGTTCCGGAAGGTTGCGCTCCGACGGACATCCAGTATTTTACGCGGTCTGCGGAAATGACCGGCTCGCCTTTTCGCGAGTCATATGATCCAAGAATTTCATGGAATTTATTGCTTCGCGTCGCGTTTTTGGAATCAGTCAAAACAACCCGAAACGACGGATCATTCTTCCTCCCCACTCGTTGTAATCGTATTTTTAACATAGGGACATACTAGCATATTCATCATCAATGTCAACGGGTCATACGAAATAACGAATGGGTTACGAATGAATACGAATTCCGTTACGAATCCGTCCGTCAACATTCGTATCGTCATTCGCAACAATTCGTAACCCATTCGTTATTTCGTATGTACTGTGGTATAATATTCCCATTATGAACCCCGTTTCATCAACCTCAATTCTCACCCCCCTTTTCATGTGGGGCATGTTTATTTTTGTCGTTGGGCTCTGGACGATCGCGACTCTTATTTTAAACTATCACTGGAAAACGTATGGTGTGGAGCCGGGGAAAGTGATAATCATGAAATATGTGTATTTCATCGGTTCGACTTTTTTCCTTGCCGTTATTTTTTTAGCAACGCTTACTTTCGCACTTTCATGATTGACCTTGAAAAAAATGAAAACGTACTTTTGACCGCAAGGCGGCATGTCTTTTTTCTCTTCGTAAAGCTTGCTTCTCTTCTTCCTCTCATTATCATTCCTCTCGTTATCATATTCGTAGTGGAGACCATCGAAAACTTTAATCCCGATGTGGCGAGTTTTACGAAAACATTTTACAACGTGCAAGGCGGAGGTTCAGCTCTCGTGATTTTTCTCCTTTTCACGTGGCTTCTTTTCATTTGGATCGGCGCCTTCGTCATTTGGACCGATTATTATCTCGATGTTCTCGTGGTAACAGACCATCGTGTTATCAATATCGAACAAAAAGCGCTTTTCTCGCGCGAGACCTCCTCCCTCCACCTCGATAAAATTCAGGACGTGTCGGTGGAAATAACCGGTGTCGTCGCGACGTTCCTCAATTTCGGAAGCTTACGAATTCAAACCGCCGGCGAAGTCGAAGAATTTGTATTAAAAGGGATCAAAGACCCGAACGGAATCAAAAAAGTAATCCTCGAGCAACACGAAGTCGCGATGACGAAATTGCGAACCGTGAGAATCGAAAAAGAGGATTAACGGATTTAAGGATTTAGGATTTACGGAGTCTAAAGAACCGATCGCATTCGTATCATTCGTATATTCGCATTCATTCGTATATTGGTATTTTTATTCGTATACAAAAAACGAGGATACGTGTATCCCCGTTTTTTGTTTGTGTTTTTTGCTTTGTTCCAAACGAATTCACGCCCAGAGTGCAAAAAACAAAATTTTCTCTTTCATTAATAAAAAGAGAAACGATACATGAAAGTACATTCCTTCCTTTATTATATATCTGCAGAACGATTCCATGCAAGATGAAATGTGGATAAACCAATAGAATTGAGCCTTCGGTCAAGATTGACTTTTGAAACTTTGCGTGCTAATATTCAATCAGATACGATATTGATCAGAATTGATCGACAGAAGGAGAATATAATGAGAGACGACAGACACATTATCTTGGAACAATTGATCCGCGATGACTATGAACTTTTTTACAGAGATGTACTGGAACATCTGCCGGCAAATGCCATAGACAAAAACAAGGTGTCGGAAATGACACGATCCTCTAATCCTAAAGTGGTTGCTGGTGGAATACTCCTCTTGTTGGAATACTTCAGCGCCGATATTGAAAACCGCGACCTGATCAGTTATGCATCGTTCAGTTGTTGCGAAACTCATCGCGCTGCCACGGGAGAAATATTTTTACGCCTCACAGAAGGAGATATGTCCGACTGCGAACTGAACGTAATTACCCTGATCACATGGCTCGGGTTCTGCGATAAAGAGATTAGGCCGGAAATATTGAAGACCCTTCACAGAATATCCGTTGATAAAATTCAAGCAAGCGACCTTAACCCTTTCTTAGGAGCGAGCGATTCCGCGTACTATGAGGGTGCCATGATCGTTCAAAACCGGTTGCCCGAGAATAAAGTAAAAGCGGTATTGGAAGCATTCAGATAAAGCCATTGCGCGGGAATTTTTCCCGCGCTTTTTTATACCATTTCTAACAAACCTCTTCTCATTCGTCATCCCGTGCCAGAATCCACGTAGATCAACGATAGACATGGATCCCAGCTCGCGGGCCGGAATGACAACAAAAGTGAGTGGGCTAATCGGAGATAGCGTAATTTATTTACTGTTCGTATACTTATACCATATACATATACTTTATAATGTGGTACTCTGTAAAAATGAAAAAAGACACAAATCACAACCATTCTAAGGCTCCGGCACGTCGAAGAATGCAGGAAGAGAGAAGAAAACCCGTTTCGGGAAAAGAGGAGGATGCGTTTGATCCGAGTAAAGACAGGCGAAAAAAAGTTGAGACCCATTATGTTGAAGGGTCTATTTCCATTACCGCAAAAGGGACCGGATATGTGAAGGTGGAAGATTCTGAGGACCCTGCCTCCGCCAAAGGCTACGGCGAGGCGACGGAAGACATTGAAATTTCTCAGAAATTTTTAAATACCGCGCTTCACGGCGATCGCGTGAAAGTTTTTCTGCATCCCGAGAGAGAGGGCGAACGGCAGACGGGTGAAGTGACCGAAATTCTTATGCGGAACAAAATGACTTTTATTGGTGAAATTGAGCGCAAAGGCAATCTGGTATTTCTTATCGCGGATGACCGCCACATGTACACGGATATTTATATCTCACCGGAAAAATCGAAGAACGCGAAAGATGGCGACAAAGTGTTTGCGCGAATTATCGAGTGGACAAATCCGAAGAAAAATCCGTCCGGCGAAGTGATAAAAATTATCGGCAGACCCGGAGAACATGAAACGGAAATGGAAGCGATCGTCCTTGAAAAGGGTTTTGAATCGACGTTCACACCCGAAGTGATCGCGAGCGCAGCATCCGTAAGCGGAAAAATAACACCGGAAGAGGTTGCGAAACGACGAGATATGCGCAATGTTACCACCTTCACAATCGACCCGTTTGACGCGAAAGACTTCGACGACGCCATTTCATTTCAGAAACTCGAGAACGGTGATTTCGAGATTGGCGTTCATATTGCCGACGTCTCTCATTTCGTCGTCCCCGGTTCTCCTCTTGATCGCGAAGCACGTTATCGAGGCACTTCCGTGTATCTCGTCGACCGCTGTATTCCGATGCTTCCCGAACGATTATCGAACGATCTTTGTAGCTTAAAACCCGATGAAGACCGACTCGCGTTCGCCGCCGTGTTCACTGTCGATAAAAAAGCGATGATCCCCGGCAATCAAGTCGACGTAAAAAAACAATGGTTTGGAAAAACGGTTATCCACAGCGACCGACGATTCTCCTACGAAGAAGCGCAGGAAGTATTAGATAATAAAAGCGGCGACTGCAAAGATGAATTACTTATATTAAACGCAATCGCAAAGAATATGACCGAAGCGCGATACAAAGACGGCGCGATTTCCTTCGAAACAGAAGAAATAAAAATACTTTTGGATGACAAGGGATTTCCGACAAAGATCATCAAAAAGACGCGAGGAGACACACACAAACTCGTCGAGGAATTCATGCTGCTCGCGAATAAAAAAGTTGCGGAATATATCGCGCGGATTGGAAAAGAAGAAGAAAAACTGTTCGTTTACCGCATTCACAATGAACCTGATAAAGAACGAATTCGCAACCTCGCTGTGTTTCTGAAAACCCTCGGCTTTGACTTGAAAGTCGACGAAAACGGTGTTGTTTCCACAAAGGCTTTGAATGATATTCTTGGAGCAACCGAAGGCGGACCATACCAAAATATCGTCCACACTTCCGCTCTTCGCACGATGTCGAAAGCCATCTATTCTACCAAAAATATCGGCCATTTCGGGCTCGGATTCGAGCATTACACGCACTTCACTTCCCCGATCCGACGCTACCCCGACGTTCTTTCCCATCGTCTGCTTTTCGCTCATCTGAAAAACGAAAAAATTCCGGAAGAAGCCTGGCACGATTATGAAGCGATGCTCGTCTACGCAACAGAACGCGAGATATTCGCGACCGACGCCGAACGCGCTTCCATAAAATGGAAACAAGTGCAGTACATGCAAACCAAAGAAGGACAGGAATTCGAAGCAACCATCACCGGAGTCACCGAATGGGGTATTTACGTCGAAGAAAAAGAAACGAAAAGCGAAGGATTGATCCGTATGCGAGATCTCTCCGACGACTTCTATGTACTCGATCAAAAAAATTATTGTCTCACGGGAAAACACTCAAAAAAGAAATATTCTCTCGGCGACGTACTGAAAGTAAAACTCGTCCGTGCAAATGTTGCCGAAAGATTGTTAGACTTCGGAATTGTTTCGTGATATTATTTTAAATAGAAAAATAAGAAAATATTAAAATAGGAAAATTACGTTGTCGTTAATCTTTCTATTTTCTTATTTTTCTATTTTCCTATTTAAACACCATGAAAGACAAGAAGAAAAAAGAAGAAAAAAATACGCCGACACTCCCCGTTCCCGCAATAGAAACGCTTTCTATTAATTTTACGCGTGCCATCGGAACACCTCTTTCCGTGCTTTTCCACACGATATTTTTTGCCGGGATCTTTTTACTCCGGCTCGCTGAAATTCCGCTTGATCAGATCATGCTCATTCTCACGACCGCAGTATCTCTCGAAGCAATTTACCTCGCAATATTTATTCAGATGAGCATTAATCGCCAGGAAGCAAAACTCCACGAAGTGCGCGAAGACATCGAAGAGATATCCGAAGATATCGAAGACATCCAGGAAGATGTCGAAGAACTCGGCGAGGATTTTGAAGAGATAACAGAAGACATCAGTGAGATCCAGGAAGATGTCGAAGAACTCGGCGAAGACTTTGATGAAATTAGCGGCGAGCTTGACGAAGAGGATAAGAAAGAAGAAGAATACCGCGCCGGAAGAAATGAGAATCTGCAAAAAATGGAAGCAACGCTTCAGTCCATCATCGAGCAGCTGGAAAAAATGAAAATAAAAGATACGGGAAGGCGTGGGGCGGATGATAAAAAAATAGACAAATAATGTATAATATGCTATAAATATATCGGCAAACGACAACCCAACTAAAACGACGAGGAAAGAGTGATGAAACTTGTAAGAGCAAAACAAAGAATGGCAACAAGGGCGAAACGTTTTTTTGCAGGACTTGAACGGCAACAGGAAGAACACATACCTCCGATCAAAAATAGAGACTCTGTCCGCATGAGAAGCCATATGTTAGGACGCGGGATCGGCATCTTCGGAGTTATGGCGATAACGATCGTATGGAGACTATTCGCCTAATCCTTCCTTTTCACACAGTGCTCTGAGATATTTTCAGGGCACTTTTTTGTAGACAAAAAATAATTTATATGGTACAAACGATTCAGTATTGAAACTTGAAAATACAAAATTAAAGGAGGAAAAATGGGGATAGTACAACCACCGCCGACAGAGCACGGTTTTGCGGATGAAGACATATCTTTTTTGAAAAATGAAAATCTTGAATTAAAAACAGAAAATGAAAATCTAAAAAATGCTCTCGAGGAAGCCAATGAAAAGTATTATAATCTTCTGCTGGATTACTCGGCAACCTACTCCGACACAGACTTGCCGTTTACCGAGGATGAAACGATAACGGAAGAAATTCTTAAGAAACTGGATGCGAGACACGCAAAAAAATTCTCTAAGAAAATTTTTATCTGGTCGGTTGCGTTTGTAACACTTGTCTCTATTTTACTCTACATATAGGAGAAAATATGTACCCTGGAGAATGGGCTTTGTCCACAACAGAAAGGTCAAACCGCGTAAACTTCGACGATCCGATGTCACCCGACTATATTTCGGTGAGTCCGGCGTTTAATGCGCATTACGCAAAGCAAAGAGCGGAAAACATTCTGCGTGAACATAACGAAAGAATGAAAAGCAAAGAAAAAATTCAAGCAATGAGATCTCAAGACTCCGATGAATCGCTGAAGTATACCGAAGAGAAACATAAGCGAATTGACCAAGAATTTGAACGATCCAGACAAAATGCAGAAAGAGACTCGGCGCACGCTAAATTCATGTGCAAATTATTGTTGACGATTGTGATCGTATCCGGTCTTTGGTTATGGTTCTTGATGTCATCGCACATTATTTCCTGAATTACTATCAAACTTACACTAAAGGAGAAAAGTTATGCCGCCAACAGGGGTTTGTATCAATTGCGGAAAACCGCATTCCCGTTTTTCGAAAGCGCTGTGTAAAGAATGCGAAATTGCACGCACTCTGAACGACCTTTCGGAGCAGATTGAAAAAGAAATTAAGCACTCGCGAAAAACACTTCGTCTTCAAGACAAAATAATGAAGATCTGTACCGTGATCGTCGTAGTAAGTTTAGCGGTTATCACCTACGGAATAATTTTCGTGTAACCTGCCAAAAAAACAAATATGCCGGCCATTAATTTGGTCGGTTTTTTCTTATCCTTTATAATTGAGAAATATTTGCAAAATATCCGCTCTACCAAGGGCAGTCCTTTCACCACAGGAGTACTTCCAATTTTATACTCCCGATGGTCGTTAAAATTTAGGTCGCCCCTGGCTCACCGCCCTCCTTAAGGACTGTCCTTGATTCCGCTACCTTTCGTGACTTTATAGACCTTATGGACTTTATAAACTTTATGGACTATCTCGCCATCATTGACTCCGCATCCTCAAATTTAATCGACAAGATTTTCGACACGCAATCGATACCGACGGTCACGCCGTAAATGATCCCTGAGTGAGACATCGTTTCTCTGTTGTGCGTGATTATGGCGAGCTGTGAAGTTTTCGATAATGTTTCAAGCATCATGCCATATTTTTTGGAATTCGCTTCGTCGAGAGCAGCATCGGTCTCGTCGAGCACCAGAAACGGCGGCGGATTGACCTGTGAGACGGCAAAAAGGAGCGCAATCGACGTCAGTGTTCTTTCGCCCCCTGAGAGCATCTGGATGCCTCGGAGACGTTTGTGCGGAAGCGTAATATTGATATCGAGTCCTTCCTCCTCATCCTCCATTTCTTCCGGCGTCGGGACATCGGTCGCGGAGAGAACTTCCTCCACTTCGTTCTTCTTTTTCTTCTCAGGAAATACCGTTTTCAAAGACGCGGTCCCGCCTCCAAAAAGCACAGTGAAGAAATCCTGGAATTGACGATTGATCTTCTCAAGTCCTTCTTTGAATTCCACAGTTAATTTCTCGGAAAGTTCGACGATAAGCTCGCTCAATGATGCGGCGCTATTCGTGAGGTCAATAAGTTCGCGTTCGAGAAATGCGTCGCGATCGATAACATCCTGATATTCTTTTTCAACGTCTTCCCCGCCGCCGACGCCGAGTTCTTCGATGCGGATCTTCATTCTCTCGATCGTCTTTTTCCGCTCGCGTTGTTTTTCGCGCTCCTCGGAAATAACTTCCTCTTCCGTAATGGGAAGATCTCCGTAATCAAGAATTTGCCTCCCGATCAGAACACCGGCTTCAGAGAGTTCACTTTTGAAATCCTGTTCTTCGTGTTCGACCTCATACATGCGGCTTCGGCAATTATTCACTTTGATGGCGGCATCAGAGCGCTCTGACATCATGGCAAAAAGTTCACGCTCAATATCGCGCGTCGCGTCTTTTTCTTTTTCCATCTCGGACTTCATCGCCGCGTACAGTGTCTGCACACGGTCTTCTTCTTCCCGAAGTGTGCGCATTTCTGTCTCGACTTTTTCTTTTTCTTCTCTCATTTTCGCGAGTTCAGCCTCACTTTCATCTTTTACCGCGCCATAGCCTTCGGCGACGGCGGGCGCCGGTTCGGTATGAGTTTCCACGAGTCCGTGCAAATAATCCTTTATTTTAGCCAAAATATCCTTAATACGTCCCATGTCTTCCGAACCGGACGCTTCGAGGATCAATCCCTCGGCAATGGTGACCATTTCGCGAACGCGAGAAAGCGGCACGAACGTTTCCTTAATTTTTTGCGCGGTCTGTTTTTCTCTGTCTTTGCGGCGAATTTCAAATTCTATCATTCCTTCAAGACGTCCCAGAGCGCGAGAGAATTCGTCTTTTTTTGCGCGGACGCTCCGGATGTCGGATTCCAGTTTTAAAATTTCAGAAGAACCGGAACGCTCTTTTTCTGAAGCGGAGATCACTTCTCTCGCTGTTGTGATTTTTTCATCCAGAATTCGCAATTCTTCTTTCGGTCCGCGAGCTTCATCTTCGAGCGCGCGTTTTCTCCAGCTGATGTACAACTCTTCTTTTTTTAAATACTCGGCGTAAAATCCGGAAAGTTCCTCGCGCAGTTTCCTGACTCGTTCGATACGTTCGACTTGTTTTTTCAGGAAGGTAAGCCGCGGTGCGAGTTCCTTGCGCAAGAGCGAAACCTCGCGGACGTTCTCTTCGGTCTTCTTTAATTTTTTCTCGCTCTCATTTATTTTGTATTGATAGATGCGAAGTCCGAGCGCATCTTCTATCATTATCCGACGCTCGCGTATCGAGGAAAACAGGAAACGGTCGGTCTCTCCCTGAGAAATAATATGGTGGGCGGAAGATCCGATATGTGCGACGGAAAGCAACTCAACGATATCTTTCAAGCGAACGGAAGTGCCATTGATCGTATAATTGTTCGCACCGTCGCGAAATACTTCCCGCCCGATCATTACTTCGTCGAAGTCAATATCAAAAATTCGGTCGGCATTATCGAAAACAATAAAAACGGAAGCATGATTCATACGTCCTGCCGTCTTTGATCCATTCCAAATAAGATCTTCGCCGCGCTTTCCGCGCATGGATTTGATCGATTGCTCACCCAATACAAAACGCATCGCTTCCGCCACGTTGGACTTTCCCGAACCGTTTGGTCCGACAATAGCCGTAATAGGCGCCGAAAAATCCAGCACCGTTTTGCGCGCAAACGATTTAAAGCCCGTAAGCTCGATCCTTTTTAATCTCATTAGTTATATTTTACTATTTTTTTGTTATTTACACAAAAAAATAAGGGCGAAAACATCGCCCTTGCCGGTTTCATTATTGTTTAGATGCTTGTACTTTTTTGAAAATTTCACGAACTTCAGGACTGCATGTTTTTTGTATTTCTTCAAAAAGATCAGCCATCCTTTGTTTGAAATCTTCGCGTTCGCAAGCGCACAGTTCATCGGTTCCGGATTTTTCGGACATTCCCGGCATAATATCCGGTCTTTCTATCCACGGATAACGAATTCTCATTTCTCCGCATTTTTCGCAAATTTCAGTTTGTATTTCATACGTTTTAATGGTCATTTTCCATTCTCCCTGCCAAAAAAATAACTCCTCGGTAAATATATCACAGTCAATTCGGAAAGTAAAAAAAGCGGCCGATAATGACCGCTTCCGTACTTTTATTCCGGATTTAAATGCGACTCGATCTCGGCCATTTCTTCGTCGAAGGACTTGACCTTGCCTTTCCTTTTTTCGGTCAAATCTATTTTTTCACACGCGCAAAGGACATCAAGACCCTGGCTCCATTTGTTTGGTCCGATCCATATCCTCGGATATTTAACGCGAATCTGTTTGCATTTCGGACATTTTGTTACACTGACAGCATATTCTGTCACCTCATCATTCGGTTCAGTTCTCAAACTCATGATTTTATCGACCGGCATACCATTCTCCTTTTTTTGTGATGAACAAAAACCTCGTATTTGTTCTTTTTACAGAAAGAACTTTCCGAGGTTTATGTTACCTTATTATAATGATTATGTCAATTTTTATTTAAGCGTGCTCTGAAGAAGAATTCCATTTGCGAAATACATTCCCGTTTCGCCGGATGGAAGAATATCGTACGTGTATTTTTCGGAGTATGGTATGAGAGACGCAAGAATCACCGTTCCATTGCTCAGCGTATCGCCGAGAATTATTTGCCCGGCGGTTCGCCCATCCGCGATCTTGTGCCCCGGAGAAACAAAGATCTCGCGTCCGTCGGACAGTTTTATATGCATGACTTTGTGGTCTTTCGGCGCAAGCGTTTTTCCCGCGAGAATAACTTTTCCAAAAACTTTCTTTCCGGTTTTGTCGACGGTCCAAATCGCCATTCCCTCTTTCATATTTTTCACGAGTACATCGCCGGACGGAGTTGAAATTTTCGTTTCTCCCGACAGGCAAATAGGGCGAGGCGATCCGATCTTGTGACACTGTAAATTTTCCGGAACGCCTTCGCGAACGACCGGTGATAAGTCAACGCATTCGTACCCGGCACCGCAATCGCTATTTACCTTACAAGCGCTTTTTACAGGAGAGACCGGACATGTCTGAAATGCGCAATCAGGCGCTATTCGTCCGACAAAAGAACCGTCGGGACAGGCTTTCGCGTCCATTGTGCAGGCAACGGCGTCACCGCCCAGCGTAGTACTCGCAGAACCGGTATTTCCACCAACGACCGTACCATCACCGCCGGTAGTCGGTATATTGCCGTCTCCGGTATTTCCGACCGGCGAAACGGGACACGCCGTAAATTCGCAATTCGGA
>Ga0172379_10002827_pt1 | contig 29356 bp, 25 predicted proteins | sample GrowelOW334metaG_FD_119756 | JGI IMG/M metagenome (GOLD analysis project Ga0172379, IMG submission 119756) | Groundwater microbial communities from an aquifer near a municipal landfill in Southern Ontario, Canada - Groundwater well OW334 metaG | ecosystem: Environmental > Aquatic > Deep...
ATCGCTAGTAATCGCGGATCAGCCATGCCGCGGTGAATACGTTCTCGGGTCTTGTACTCACCGCCCGTCACGTCAAGAGAGTCGGTAACACCCGAAGGCCCCTCACGGGGACTAAGGTGGGACTGATGATAGGGACGAAGTCGTAACAAGGCATCCGTAGCGGAAGCTGTGGATGGATCACCTCCTTTCTAGGGAGAAAGGGATTTACGATTTTTGATTGTCGATTTTCGATTAGAAAATTGATCAGTCGGTTATTGATAAATCCAAGGTCGAACGATTACTATCTATTTTCTCTTAATTGCAGATTGTAGATTGATAATTGTTAAACGTAATTGGCGCCTGTTAGCATTGAAATGACGCGGAAAGCGGGTTTTTTAGCCCGCTTTTTGTTGTTTTTGCGATAATCCGGCCGGGACGCTTTTTATTGCCGCGTTTGATTTTAATTAATAGCTATATTATAATCCAGGTGCCAATAATTCCCTTTAAAAATATGGGTATAATCGCCGGGCTTAAAAAACAACTGGCAATCTCAAAAAAATTCGCCTCCTCTCTGTCTCTGGTTATAATTATCTCCGGGATTTATCTAGCCAGCTTTTATAATTATCTGCTTTTCCATTCTTTGGCAGAACTTGTAAGTATAACAATTGCCCCGGCAATATTTATTATTATCTGGAATTCAAGGGATTTCGGCGATAACAGTTATTTTTTGATAATCGGAATTGCCTTCTTTTTTATCGCGATCATTGACGCTTTTCATCTTTTCGCCTTTAAGGGCATGAATGTAATTGGTCAGGGGGCAAATTTGGCGACTCAACTTTGGCTTTCAGCCAGATACCTGGCTTCTATAAGTTTTTTCGCGGCGCCTTTTTTTATTAAGAAAAAACCGAAAATTAAAGCGGTGTTTGGCGCCTATTTTATTGTTACCGCTCTTATTTTTCTTTCTATTTTTTATTGGAAAATATTTCCTGTCGCTTATGGCGCGGACGGGCTGACGCCTTTTAAGAAAATCAGCGAATATATTATTTCCGCCCTTTATTTTGGATCCATTATAACTCTTTACGTTAAGCGCGCGAGTTTTGATAAGAGAGTCCTTAGCCTTGTTTACGCGTCTTTATTTATTCGGGTAACCGCCGAGCTTTGTTTTACTCTTTATGTCGGGGTTTATGATATTTTCAATCTTTTTGGTCATCTTCTAAGGATTGTTGCCGTTTATCTTAATTATCTCGGGATTGTTGAGATAGCTCTCTCAAAGCCCTACCGTCTGCTTTTTAAAAATCTTAAGGACTCGGAAGTGGCCGCCAAGATTAATGAAGAGCGTTATCGGTCAATTGTTGAACTTTCGCCGGAAGCGATTTTTGTCCACCGGGAAGGGGAACTCCTTTATTTTAATCCGGCTTGCATGGAATTATTCGGCGTGAACAATGAACATGAGCTGAAACGAAAAAAAACTTGGGAGCTGATCGCGCCCGAATCGCGGGATAAATTTTTAAAGATCCATCAGGAAAATTTATTTAAAGAGGACGCGGTTTCTGTTGGGGAATTAAAAGCGGTTGATTTAAACGGGAAAGAAAAAGAGGTTGAGATCAGGGAAAAACGGATTTTTTATCAGGATGTTCCGGCCATTCAGACAATAATGATAGATATAAGCGAGCGCAAGGCTATGGAAGAAACCCTTATAAATGAAAAAAATAAGCTGATCCGGGTGCTGGATTCAATGGAGGACGGAGCCTACATAATAAATGAATTTTTTGATTTTGAGTATGTCAACCCGGCTTTAAAAAAAGTATTTGGCAGTCCGGAGGGGAAAAAGTGCCACGCGTATTTTTACGGGCGGGAGGAAATATGCCCCTGGTGCAAGATGGGAGATGTTCTTCTGGGAAAAATCGCCCGCTGGGAACTGTATAATGAAAGGGTTGGCCGGGATTTTGATCTCATAGACAACCCGGTAAAAAATAGCGACGGAAAAATTTCTAAGCTTACGATTCTCCGGGACATTACCGAAAATAAGCGGATGGAGAAGCTCCTTCGGGAATCCGAGCGCCGTTATCGGACTATTTTTGAAAACACCGGATCGGCCACCATGCTGATAAATGATAATGGCGTCCTAGCGCTGGTTAATTCCCGGCTTGCAAGCCTTTCCGGATACGCGAAAGAGGAAGTAGAAGGAAAGATGGATTGGGGTGTGCTTGTTGATGCCGGCGATTTTGACCGGCTGGAGGAATATCGGCGGTCAAGGCTCATGAATCCGGCTAATGCCCCGAAAAATTACGAATTTAAATTCAAAACAAAGGATAATAAAATCCGGTTTGTTTACGCGAACGCGGAAAGGATGCCGGAAATAAAAATGACGATTATCGCCCTGATTGACGTTACGGAAAAAAGGGAAGTTGAAGACGCTTTAAAAAAAGCCCATGACAACCTGGACCGGCTGGTCAGAGAAAGGACCGCGGAGCTCGTTGCCGCCAATGATAAATTAAAGATTGAAGTTTTCGCCCGCGAGGGAGCGGAAAAACAGCTCGCGATAAGAAATATTATACTCGGATTCCTTTCCCAGGCAGGAAACCGGAAAGAATATCTTGATTTAATAACAGGCTACCTTAAAAATTTATTTCAATGCCAGTACTTGGGCATAAGAGTGATTGATGAAGAAAGAAGGATTCCGTATGAGTCTTATTCGGGTTTTTCGGATGAATTTTGGAAAAGCGAAAACATGCTTTCGCTTGATAAGGATGACTGCATCTGTATCCGGATCGCGGCCGGAAAGCCGGAAGCGGTTGACGCGCCTTACCTTACCAAACACGGCTCTTTTTATTCGGGCGACACGCTGAAGCTTTCGTCCGGCCTGAGCAATGAAGAAAAAAAATGTTTCCGGGGAACCTGCGTAAAAAGCGGTTTTTTAAGCGTTGCCGTAATTCCTATTATTGATGAGGGAAAAATCGTCGGCGCCATCCACCTGGCCGACAAGAGAAAGGAGAGATTTTCCCGGGAGCAGATTGAGATTCTTGAGCAGTTAAATTTGTTAATTGGAGAGGGAATCGTAAAATTCAATTTATCGGACAGAATCCAGAAAATGAACGAAGAACTGGAAAAGCGCGTTTATGAACGCACGAGTGACTTAAAAAAATTCCAGCTGGCGGTCCAGAACGCTTCGGATTTGATTATTATTACCGATACGGATGGAAAAATTCTTTTTGTCAATAACGCGGCCGAAGAGCTTACCGGCTATGGCCTAGAAGATATTATCGGGCAGACGCCTTCGCTTTGGGGCGATGAATCGGCTGAAAAGTTTTACGCTGAAGCTTTTAATAAAATCAGGGAAAGTAAAACTCCGTTGAGCGGCGAAGTGACTAATTATCGCAAAGACGGGAAGAAATTTATCGGTGAGCTTAGGATTTCTCCGGTGTTGGACGAAGCTAAAGAAGTAATTTTCTTTGTTGGCATCATGCGGGATATTACTCTGGCTAAGGAAATTGACTCGGCGAAAAGCGAATTTATTTCCATGGCCTCGCACCAGCTCCGCACCCCATTAACGAGCGTCGGACTGTCGGTTGAATTACTTATCCGCGGAATTTATAACAGTCTTGATGGACGGCATCAAGGGTATTTAAAAGAAATCCATAGTTCAACCAGAAGAATGACTGAACTGATAAGCGCCTTGCTTAACGTATCCCGGATTGAAATGGGGACGTTCGCGGTTAAATTTGAGTTTCTGGAAATCACCGGCCTGGTTTCAAGAATCCTTGAAGAGCTGGGAGAACAGTTTGCAAACAAGAAATTATCTTTGGAAAAAAAATACGCTCCGGAAATACTGGAAGCCAATTTTGACCCCAATATTTTCCGGATTATTTTTGAAAACATCGTGACTAACGCCATCCGCTACACTCCGGCCGGAGGAAAAATAACCGTTGGTATTAAAAAAGTCGACAAAAAAATCGTGGTGAGCGTTAAAGATACTGGTTACGGTATACCGGCCGAAGACCAGGAAAAAATATTTTTAAAATCCTACCGTTCGGATGCGGCCAAGAAAATTTCATCCGACGGAACCGGACTGGGACTCTATATCGCCCGTTCGGTCGCGGAAAAAGTCGGCGCGGAAATACGCGTTGAGTCAAAAGTCGGCCAGGGCTCAACCTTTTACTTTGAAATTCTCGCTGGATAGGAAATAAAAGAGAATGAAGCCCCCCCCGAGCTGACGCCCGGAGTTTTCGGCGGAGGCGGATAAAAAAAGACGGGGCGCTACCCCGGTCTTAGCTTTTCTTGCGGTTATCGGCTGGCGTTAATCCGGTAGCCGACGCCCCGGACGGTTTCAAGAACTTTGCCGTTTTTGTCGCCAATTTTTTTTCTTAAGTTCGTGATGTGAACGTCAACCACGTTGGAAAAAGAGTCAAAGGCAAAATCCCAAAGGTTGGAGGTTATTTGTTCGCGGTTTAAAACCTGGTTCGGGTGGCGCATCATGTATTCAAGCATGGAAAATTCTTTTAAAGTCAATTTGACTTCTTTCCCGTTCCGGTAAACTTTTTTTTCAGTAGTATTTAAAGTAAGGTCGTTCATTTGCAACTCTACCGCCAATATCGGTTTCGGCCTTCGGAGCAGGGCCTTAATCCTCGCGATAAGGATTTCAAAGGAAAAGGGTTTTATTAAATAATCATCAGCCCCGACGTTTAAGCCCGAGACAATGTCGTTAATGCCGTCTCGCGCTGTCAGCATGAGAATTGGAGTGGCGATTTTTTTTTCGCGGACATGTTTGCAAACGTCCATGCCGTTTATTTTAGGCAGCATAATATCAAGAATAATAAGATCATAATCTTCGTGGTTCATCTCAATCCGGTTTTGACCGGCCTCGCCGTCAAGGACATAATCAACTGTCCAGCCTTCGGATTCAAGGCCGTCCTTTACCAGCTTAACAATGTTTTCCTGATCTTCAACGATTAGTATTCTCATAAGTTTAGCGATAAATCCGACCTTAAATTAACGGCCAAATGAATTATTCTCAATGTTAATATATTATTCCAAAAAAGACCAGATGCAACTAACGTGATATCCGTATTATATTTATATTGTATTAATTTCTTATTAAGACGGAATCAGGGTAAAAATAAGGCTAACTCTTGATTTTTTATAAGACTTTTGTTATATTAAGGGGGAACTTGCGAGAGTTCTGTTTTATTATTATAAAAAGGTTTGTCCCGCGGAATAACAACGAATCAGGGGCAACTAGCTCAGCTGGTTAGAGCGCGTCCCTGATAAGGACGAGGTCGGAGGTTCGACTCCTCCGTTGCCCACACAGGAATTTCCAATTTACGATTGTCAATTGCCGATTTGTATTTTTTCATTTGGCAATTGCAAATTGGCAATAGTCAATTTCAATAGCGGGGTAGAGCAGCTGGCAGCTCGCCAGGCCCATAACCTGGAGGCCGAGGGTTCGAATCCCTCCCCCGCAACATAGAAATTTTCAATTTACGATTGCCAATTGCCGATTTGTATTTTTTCATTTGGCAATTGCAAATCGGCAATTGGCAATTCCATTGCCTCGGTAGCTCAGTGGTAGAGCAAATGACTGAAAATCATTGTGTCGTCAGTTCAATTCTGACCCGAGGCACATTGTGATTTACAATTTACAATTTTTAATTGACAATTGTAAATTGGCAATCGGCAATTCCTATCGGGGCATAGTGCAACGGCTAGCACGAGTGCTTTGGGAGCATTTAATCCCGGTTCGAATCCGGGTGCCCCGACATATAAATTTACAATTGACGATTGACGATTGACGATTTTAGATTGAATTTTTTAATTGATAATTGTAAATTGTCAATTACGATGCGGGTGTAGTATAGTGGCTAATTATGGAGCCCTTCCAAGGCTCAGAGGTGGGTTCGATTCCCATCACCCGCTCATATAAATTTTCGATTTACGATTGTCGATTGTCGAATCAAAAAACAGGGTTTTGCGCCCTGTTTTTGATTGAAGTTTTTAAATCTGTTAAACTGAACCTATTGATTAGTTAATAGTAAAATGCCACCTTAAATTACAAAAATATGCGCAAATCAGTTTGTTTAAAAATTCTACGTCAATGAAATCTATTTTTATACTGTTTTATGCGTCTTTATTTCGCGAAGCTCAATAACTGGTTTAAGGAAAATTGGCTCCGGGCGGCGGTTTTTTTCGTGCTATTAGCCTGGTGCAAAATTTTTTTGTCGGTTCCGATTAACCTCGTTACAGCCGACCTCGGCCGCCACATAATTAACGGTCGGCTGTTTATTGAAAATAATTTAGTTTCTCATGCCAACCTTTTTTCCTTTACTTATCCCGATTTCGCCTTTATAAATCACCACTGGGGATCGGGTGTAATTTTTTATTTCGTAGAAAAAGTCTCTGGTTTCGCGGGGTTGTCGTTTTTCTATATTTTACTCAGTTTAATTACTTTCAGCGTATTGTTTTTTTTAGCAAAAGAAAAATCATCTTTCGGCTCAGCCGCCGTCGTATCGCTGATTGTGATTCCCCTTATCGGCGAACGGGCCGAAGTTCGGCCGGAAGTATTCAGCTATTTTTTAGGCGCGATTTTTTTACTTATCCTCTCCCGCGCGCAAGACCTTAAGATTTCCGTCCGGTGGCTTTTTCTACTACCGATCCTGGCTATGCTTTGGGTTAACCTGCACATCTATTTTATTTTTGGCATCGGCGTTATGGGCCTGTTTTTAACCGAAAATATTTTTTGGCTTTTTTACGGTGAAAAAAGAAAACGCGCGATCAGCCTTTTAAAAAGTCTTATTCCCGCTTTTGTCCTCGCGTTAGCCGCCCTCTTTATCAATCCCTTTGGCTGGAAAGCGATTATTTATCCGTTTAAAATATTCGGCAATTACGGTTATCGCGTCGTGGAGAACCAGTCAGTTTTATTTTTAGAAAAGCTGGGTTTTTACCGGAATGCCAACCTGGCTGTCTATGAATTTGTCGTTGTTATTTTTTTATTGGTCATGATTTTTGCTCTGATATTCAACCGGAAAAAAATGAGTCCGGTATTCGTCGGCCTTGGCGTTACCGTAAGCGCGCTGGCTTTTTTCGCTTTAAGGAATTTTGCGTTATTCGGTTATTTTATTTTGCCGGCACTGTCATATTTTATTTATTGCCTTTTAGCCGGCTTGCGGGAGAGGTATGTTTTTTTCCGCGGAAAGGAAAAGGCGACCATTATTTTTTTAGGGGTTGTATTCTTTATTTTTACCTTTTTTCAGGTTAAAGAGAAAATACTGAATAACGCCGACTCGGAATTAGGGCTCGTTCCCGGCGTTAATAAATCGGCGGATTTTTTTAAAAAGGAGAAGCTGGAAGGCCCGATTATGAATAATTACGATATCGGCGGCTACCTGATCTATCATCTTTATCCTGCGGAAAGGGTTTTTACCGATAACCGGCCCGAAGCCTATCCGGCGGATTTTTTTCGGGAAATATATATCCCGGCCCAGGAGGATGGCGGCGCCTGGAAAGCGCTTGATAACCGTTACGGTTTCAACGTAATATATTATTATTTAGGCGATGCCACTCCCTGGGGTCAGAAGTTTTTAACGGACCGGATTGACGATCCGGAATGGGCGCCGGTTTACGCTGATTCTTACGCGATAATTTTTGTTAAAAACGTTGAAAAAAATAAATCCATCATAGAGCGTTTCAGGATTCCGAGGAAATTTTTTAACATAAGAAGCTGATTTTATGGCTGGAAAAAAGCTGTCTGTCATCATCCCGGTTTTTAATGAAGAAAAAACGCTCGCTGAGTCTCTCGCCCGGATTTTTAAGGCTTCGGTTTCAGATTATGAAAAGGAAGTTATTATTATTGATGATGGCTCAACCGACGGTTCACTTTCCGTTCTTAATGAAATGCGTTCAACCTATCCTTTTTTCTTATTAAAGCACGCGAAAAACGTCGGTAAGGGCGCGGCCATCCGTTCCGGATTTAAAGCCGCTAGTGGAGATATTGTCTTAATCCAGGACGCTGACCTGGAATATGATCCGAGCCAATGGCAGCTTCTTCTTAAAGAGTTTGAAAATCCTGATGTATTAGCCGTCTTCGGTTCAAGGAACATGAACCCAAAAAGGCGGGGTTATTGGCATTATGTTTTTGGGGTTAAACTTTTAACCATGCTCGTTAACCGGCTTTTCGGCTCAAAACTAACCGATGTTTATACCTGCTATAAGGCTTTCCGCAAAAGTATTCTTGACGGCCTGGAGTTAAAAGCCAACGGTTTTGAGATTGAAGCGGAAATTACCGCGAAGCTATTAAAAAAAGGCCTTGCCATAAAGGAAGTGCCGATTGATTATTTTCCCCGCAAGTTTTTCGAAGGAAAAAAAATAAAATTTCAGGACGGGTTGAAAGGTTTTTGGATGATAGTAAAAAGCAGGATTTTCCGATAGTAGAGACACAAAATTTTGCGTCTCTACAGAATTTTGTGTCTTACCCCATTTTTGATTTGATAAACCCATAAATTTTTTCAAAGGCTTCATCAGGCGAAAGATCGGTCGTATCAAGGACAAAATCGTAATGCGACGGGTTGAAGACGTCAATCTGGTAGTATTTTTTATAGCGCAGGCGGTCTGATTCCATCCGCTTTTGCTGGCTTTTTATGAGATCATCTAAACTGTTTAAATCGCGGTCTTCGTTCCGGTGATCGGTTTTTTTTAGTTCGTTAAAAATCCTTTCGGCGCCGGTTTTTTCGTCCACAGTAAGGAAAATTTTTAGTGAATGGGGAATGAAATTCCAGGATTGTCTTCCGTCAATTACGAAATTATCAGCTGTCCGGCCGAGCTCTTTCTGGTATTCGTCAACTTCGGTGTCGGTGGAGGGGTCGGTTTCGCCGAGTTTGTTGTACTCGGCTAAAGTCATGCCCCTTTCTCCGGCTTTCTGCCGCCTGAGGCGTCCAATATTATAAAGGGGCCAGCTTAATTTTTCCGCCAGTTTTTTTGAAATAGTTGATTTGCCTGAGCCGGGGAGGCCGTTGAAGGAGATGATCATGAGATTTAATTACGAATTAAGAATTATGAATTAAGAATGATCTTCCGGATTAATCGCGCCTGTTATTCCTAATTCATTATTCTTATTTTGTTTATTTTAAGTTGTCTAAAAATTTTTTCAAATCCTTCGGCAATGGGGCGCTATAAACGTGTTTTTGTCCGGCTAAGTCTTTGAAGGTCAAACCGATGGAAATAAGAAAAATGCGTCCCAGATTTATTTTCCGATTTTTTTTCCGAGTTTCTTTCGTGCTGTAAAGGTTGTCGCCGGCGATCGGATTACCATAAGCGGCGAGGTGGCAGCGGATTTGGTGGGTGCGGCCGGTTTTGGGGTGCGCCTCAAGCAGGGTGTAGTTAATAAATCTTTTTATGACCGTAAAATTCGTCAGGGCGGGCTTACCGGGCTGGTTAGCTGGCCGGGCGGCCATTTTTCCTTCCCTCCCGCGCTCAATCGGGAAAGTGATTTTTCCCTGGTCTTTTTCCACCCGGCCGTAAACCAGGGTTAGATAAGTTTTTTTTATTTCCCGCCGCTTAAACTGCGATTTAAGGTTGTCAAATGATCTTTGGTTTTTAGCGATTACCATGACTCCGGAAACTTCCTTGTCTAGGCGGTGGACAATTCCCGGCCGCGCCGGATCATCGCCAACCGAAGAGATTTCCGGATATTCTTTAAGGATCTCCCCGATGAGCGAAATTTTCCCCTTATCCGCGTCTTCCTTATCGGCCAGCGAGCCGGCGTTTTTACCTGATAAATCCGCGGTTCCGTGCACGGCGATGCCGGCTGGTTTATTCACAACGAGGAATTCAACATTATCTTCCAGGATTATTTTTTTAAGGCTAACTTTTAAATTTTTGGTGGTCTTTTGTTTTTTACCGTTAAGGGCTATAGATTTTTCTTTTCGCGCCGTTTCGCCGGTTTTTCCGGCAAAAGCCACCTCATCTCCTTCTTTTAGGAAATGATGCGGGGCAACGGTTTCGCCGTTAATACTGGCTTCACCGGAGCGGATAATTTTTTGCAGGCGGCTCCTTGAATAGCCGGGAAACTTTTCCGTGAGAAACAGGTCTAGCCTTTTTCCGGCTTCTGAATTTTTAATTTTGTATTTCATTGTTGGAATTTTAATATTTTCGTGCAATTTGTGCTTTTTAGTGCTATTAGCGCCATGGTCAGTAAAGACAAAACACTAATTAACACGAAAATAAACGAAAAGAACGAAATGCCTTAAGGGTGTAATTTAAAGCCTGTCAATTATCCTCCATGAGGATTTTTTCTAAATTTTCTACCATAATATCACCCGTGAAACTCTTGTCAACGTGCCGGGCGGCGTTTTCCCCGAGCTGGACCCTTAAATTCCGGTTCTTTGAAAGGCGGATTATCTGGCGGGCGAGCATCTCGCTTAAATCCATTTCCAAAAGGCTGCCGGTTTTATTCTGGATGATGATATTTTCAAAGCCGGCGCCGGCCGGGGCTATTACCGGAATGCGGGCGGCCATGGCCTTAAGGATGTTGGAAAAATCAAAAAGGCGAGGTTCATCCGAGACCGAAACAAATATTTCAAAACTTTTCAGCCATTTTTTTACGGCGCCGGATTGGTTTTCTTCTTCCCCGGGTTGCCCACCGGAAAGCAAAGCCGGAGAAAAATTTTTCCCGTCGGAAGCGGAAACCGGGGAGCCGGATATCATCCAAACCCGGGTGTCAATTTTTAATTTTTTCGCCACCCAGCTCAAGTTCTTTTTTTCTTTTCCGTCCCCGACGACTATGAGCTGGAGATTAGGGATTGCTGAGACGCAGGTATTGACGGCCTGAAAAAGGATTTCCATTTTTTGTTTGTCGTTTAAATCGGCAATAGTGCCGATGGTAAAAAATTTCCGATGAAAATCTCCGCCGCCGGCCAGCTCGCGAAACAGATCGGTCTGTTCGCGGTTAGCTATTTTTATTCCCGGGTTAAGCGGACGGATGTTTTCTTTAGCGACCCCCATCCTTAAGAGGTTTTCCTGATCCCGCGGAGAAAAGAAAATTATTTTTGCCCGCCGGCAGGCCTTAAGATATGCTTTTTTTGTCAGGCCGTTTTTCCTTAAAGGTTTTTCTCCTGGAAAAGCGAGGAAAAGCAGCCGGACTTTAAACCAGCGGTTAAGCGGAGCGAGTATTAGTTTTTCCCTTTGTCCGCCCGCGATTATTGTTTGTATCGGCCGGTTTCGGTTTAAAAAAAAGAAGCGGAGGAGAGTAAAAAACCGCAGGATAGGGAGGAATAAAAAAAATAAAAACGCGCTTTTCCGGCTGTCTATTCCCGGACCGAGAAAAAAATTTTTGCCGCCGGTGCTAAGTCTCTTAAGAAGGGAGCCGCCGTTGTTTTTGCCCGAATTCCAGGCGAAAAAATTCCAGCCTTTATGGTAAAGGCCTTCCAGAGCAGAGCCGATCATCGGATCCAATCCGTCTAAATTTCCGGCCAATAAAATATTTTTCATGAAATTGATGTTTAAAGATTCTAATTTAGCTTAACTTAGTTAGTTTTAACAGGGATAAATCTTCTTTGCCGATTCCTTTCAGGAGGTACAGCGTGAAAAGATAAATTACGGCCGCGGACGGCATTAAGAGGAAAATATTAAAATCCCGGAAAGGCAGGCTCAGGGAGTACATGATGGCCGCGGCCAGGGCGGATTTAAAAAAGACTTTTAGCGAGGGAAAAAATCGGGCGGTTTTATAGACAATATAAAAGGAAAAAAGCGCGATTGCCGTTTCCGAATAGACCGTTACCCAGGCGGCGCCGAAATAGGAATAGCGCGGGATAAAAATTAGGTAGCCGATGATTGAGCTTGCGGCGGTAAATATATACGCCGGGATAATGCTTTTCTGCCTGTCAACGGCAATGACGGCGTGGGCGAAAATGTTTCCTAAAAATACGGCGGCCGAGGCAAGTATTAATATATTAAGCGCCTCTCCGGCCGGCGTGAATTCCGGTCCGGCTACGAGCCCCATCACCCGCTTTGAAATTAAAAAAGTGCCGGCCGTCATCGGGCAGGCGAGGATAGCGAGGAGGTTAAAGGATTTTTGGAGCACCCGGCCGAATTTTTCCCTGTCGCGCTCCGACCAGGCCAGGGCAAGGATTGGCAGGATGATGCCGGAGAAAAGGAAAGGGATAGTGATGAGCACGTCAATCACTTTGTAAGCCGCGCCGTAGATCCCGACCTCGTCAAGCGGACGGACCAGCGACAGGATGATGGTGTCGGTTTTTAAGTAGAGGAGGTTAAAAAAAATCGTTAGCGCGAGCGGCCAGGATTTCTTAATTATTTCCAGCCAGAGTCCTCGGTCAAAGCCGAACCTAATCCGCGCGAGACGGCGGGAAAAAATATAGAGCAAAAAGAAGTTCGCGGCGGCCGAAACTACGGCGGCCAAAAGGATGCCGTTTAAGCCCGCTCCGGCGCGCGCGGCAATAATTACTCCGGCGAGAAGGATAACCCTGCCGACTACTTCGGCAACCGAAACTTTTTCCATTTTCAGATATTTTTGGAACAATCCGACGAAAATCTGGTTAAGGGCGGCGAAGAAAAAAGAGAGCGAAGCGACGATTACACCCGCCTTAATAGCCGATCCATAGGGAAAAAGGAAAACGATTATCGGCCCGGCTGAAAGGAAGACGAGGGCTGAAAAAAACCTGAGCCCGAAAAGGTTGTTTAGGATTTTTTCCTCATCCGCTTCTTTCCGGCTGATAAGGCTTACCGTGACAAGCGTTAAGCCGAGATCGGCGATGATGGCGAAAAAGGAGAGGAAGGTGATAATCGTCGTGTATTCGCCGAATCCTTCGGGGCCGAGGTAGTCGGCCATGACCCGGATAGAAAAAAGCCCGAGGACGGTTGAAATAACCTTCCCGGCGATCTGGATTATCGTATTGTGGGCGACCCTAGCTTTAAGGCTCATATTTTGAATCTTACCTGTTTATTGTGAAAATTGCCAGTTTGGGGTATAATTTGTTTAGGGTATAGGGCTTAGGGTATAGGGTATAGATTTAAAATATCAAAAAAATTCCTGTACCCTAAACCCTATACGCTGTCCCCTAAATTTATGAAACAATCATTTTTGATTGAGAAGAAAAAAGCCCCCTTAAGAAAAAGGAACATCTTTTTCGCGTTTTTAGCCTCGTTTTTTATTTTCGGGGCCATGTTCCAAAATGACATTAAAACCGTCCTGGCCGACGAAAGTCTCTGGAGTATGGTTAAGGGCGGCGACCAGGGAGACTTGCTTGGCGAAGTGGGAACTAAAGTTTATGGGACCCAGGACGCGCCCAAAGACGTCCGGCAGATCGTCGCCGAAGTGATTCAGGTATTTCTTTCTTTTCTCGCTTTAATCTTTATTATTCTCATAATACTCGCCGGCTATAAATGGATGATGGCGCGCGGTGATGAGGGAAAAGTGACCGAGGCGCTGAACCAGATTCAGCACGCGGTTATCGGCCTGCTTATCATACTGGCCGCTTACGCCGTTACTTACTATGTTTTTAATGTTTTGAATAATAATGTGATAAGGAAGTTTTAGCCGGATTTATGACCTGGTCAGCAAAAAAATCTTTTCTTTTAATCGTTCTGGTTTTTCTTTTTTTAACGCTTGTATTTTCGCTCGGACGCGATGTCCCTGAAAAAGAACTCCGCTACGGCCTTACTTTTTCAAAAAAGAAAGCCTCGGATCTCGGCTTTGACTGGAAAAAAGTATATTTAGCCGTTCTTGATGAACTCAGCGTAAAAAAAATCCGCCTTCCGGCCTACTGGGACGAGATTGAGCCGGATCCGGGCCAGTGGAATTGGGATGACCTTGATTGGCAGGTGAATGAAGCAAAAAAAAGAAACGCCGAAACTATTCTCGCGATTGGCGGTCGCCTGCCGCGCTGGCCTGAGTGCCATTTTCCCTCATGGGCCGGCAATATGGAAAAAAACCAAAGGGAAACCGCCATATTGAAATATATCGCCGAAGCTGTTAAAAGATATAGGGGAAACGAAAGCGTAAAATACTGGCAGGTGGAAAACGAGCCCTTTTTAAACCATTTCGGCGACTGCCCAAAGCCGGATAAAAATTTTTTAGATGATGAAATCGCCTTGGTTCGTTCGCTTGATTCCCGGCCCATAATTATAACCGACTCAGGCGAGCTTTCTTACTGGATTCCTGCCGCCCGGCGCGGCGATATTTTCGGCACGACCATGTACCGCGACACTTACTCGGCTCATTTAGGGATGTATGTCCATTACCCGATTTATCCAGGCTTCTTCCATTTTAAAAAGAATCTGGCCGGACTTTTTACCAGCCCGCGAAAATGGATTGTTATAGAGCTTCAGGCTGAACCCTGGGGACCCGAGCCTTACGAGGAGCTATCGCAGGAAGACCGCAACCGAACCATGAGCCTAACTAAACTTAAGGAGATAATAGATTTTTCCGCTAAAACCGGTTTTGGCGAATTCTATCTTTGGGGCGCGGAATATTGGTACTGGGAGCGGGAATCTAACGGCAATCCTGAGTTGTGGGAATACGCGAAAGGATTGTTTAATAACACGTAACATGGAACATAAAACACATAACAATTCTGTTACGTGTTTCAGACTATGTGTTATGTAATGAATATATGGATAATCAAAAGAAATATACAATCGGCGTTGACATCGGCGGAACCAACATGCGGGCGGTTCTTTTTGACGGCGAAAAAGTCGTCGCCGATTATGAGCTAGCTACGCCCAAAGATAATCTTGAGCATTTTTTAATAATGCTCAAAGCCTTGGTTGAGCCTTTAATAGAGCGAGCCGAAGCTGATAAGATAAAAATTAAAGGTATCGGTTTAGGCGTGGCCGGAGTAATAAACCAAAAAGACCGGCGGGTGGTAAAATCGCCGAATTTGCCAATTATTGACGACTCCAAGCTGGCTTTTCTTCTTGAATCAAAAATTAAAATTCCGACCCTGATTGATAACGACGCTAACTGCTTTGTCCGAGCCGAAGGAAAACTCGGAGCCGGGAAAAACGCGAAAAACGTTTACGGCGCGGTAATCGGCACCGGCATCGGCGGCGGCTGGTGGCATGAAGGAAAAGTTTACGCCGGCATCCATGGCGGAGCCGGAGAGCCCGGGCACATGATAATTGATTATAAAGAGGGGATCACCCTGGAAGAGGCTTACCATAAGCTCACCCAGGGCAACCCGGCGCAGTTAGCCGAAGAAGCTTACCGGGGCGATACGCTCGCCGAAAAAGTTTTCTCCGAAATTGGCCATGACCTCGGCGTGGCGCTCGCCAACGTCGTCAACATCCTTGACCCCGAAATTATCGTCATCGGCGGCGGGGTGGTTGAGTCAAGCGACCTCTTTTTAAAGCAGGCAAAAAAAACCATGGCTAAATACGTTTTTTCGCCGGAAGCGAAAAAAATAAAAATCGTAAAATCCGAACTGGGAAATCTTTCCGGCGCGATCGGAGCGGCGTTGTTAGTCGCGTAACTCGTATCTCATATCCCATATCTCATATCTCGTATCTCAAATCTCAAATCTCACAACTTTTTATGGATTTTCATGATGCTTTGAAAATAAAAATGCATCGGTATGTTAAGGGCGTTTATAAAAAGACAAAAACATTTCCCAGGGATGAATTGTATGGAGTTACCTCCCAGTTGCGCCGAGCGTCTCTTTCAGTAATTTTAAATTACATTGAAGGATACGCAAGGAGAAGAGGAAATGACTGCAGGGTCTATAAAAACTTTTTAGAAATGTCTTATGGCTCATTAAGAGAATCGAAATATCTGCTTTATTTTAGCTATTCGGAAAATTATTTAGATAAGAACGCGTACGACGAACTAATAAAAACCGCTGAAGATATTGGTGGAATGCTTTGGGGGATGATAAATAAGATGAGATAAAAAAAGAAGGATAAACCTTCTTTTTTATATGGGGATATGAGATTTGAGATATGAGATACGAGTAGAATCATTTCGCCCCTAAAACATTAGTGAGCACGAACGTGATGAGCGCGTAGGCGGTAAAGATTATGACGAGTCCGAGAGCCGCCCAAACCATAGTATCCCGCCCTTTTTTTACTTTTTCCGGATTGCCCATGGCGGTCATCCACATAAATCCGCCGAAGATGAACATAGCGAGGGCGAGAGAACCGACGAGCCCGAGAGCGGCCGAGATAACTTTGCCGATTAAAGCCTGCGGCGTCCCCGCGTCCGGCAGGGGGTTGTCTAGGGTGACGGTGCCGGTAGTTGGTCCAGTTGGAGCTGTGCTTGAGCAATCAATTTGATATCCCGGATAACCGTTTGAGTCGGTTTGGCCTTTACAAAAAACAATACACGGAGCGCAATCTTCACCGCTAATCATTGTTGTTGCTCCGGTATTGCATTTGCAATATTTGTCAGCTGAGGCGAAACCATAATTAGATAAAAACAGCAGAATTAGAAAGAAAGAATAAAAAAACACTTTAGTTTTTAAATGGGAGGCATTCATAATAGTTAAATTTAAGATTAAATCTCTGCTATTAGTATATTTGATTTTTGCTAAAATGAAAAGGCGGCAGGGTGCTTCAGAAAACTGAAATAAGCACACTGCCGCCAAGGGCTCAATCGGGCGACCGCACGGAGACCTCCGTGGGCGCGTCCGATTTGGTTATAAACACCGGCTTACCCTCGCCGAGGACTCGGCGATGGTAGGTGCCGGGATCCAACCTTTCGGTTTTACTCCCGGTACCGGTGTAGAGGTAAACCGGGTTATAGTTTACCTCTATAATGAACTCTTCCCCGACCTGAAACTGATGATCGGGAGCCCAGGGTTTCGCCTTCTTTTCGAAGGACTTGCCCTCTTTCCAAGAGGCCCGGGGTGGCCGCGCGCCCCTGCCGCTTCCGCCTCCGAATGGATTCAGAGACTTGGCGGTGGAGACGACCGTGGACGCACCGTCTTTGAGATCCTGTTTCCACTCATTGACGGTGCTTTCATTGTATGTCGCCCCGGGTTTGGGGGATTTTGCCACGGTCTTTTCAGCCTCTTGGCTGGCACTTTCCAACAAGACGACCGCGTTTGCGATGTCGGCGGTTTTTGAGCTTGGGTTGGCAATAACCCGCACGGCAGACTGAAATGCGTGCGCATCTTGCACATCACGGAGTTTTGCAATCAAGAGACGGGCGTAGGCCTGGTTGCGCGCCACTTTGATTTGCCATTCCAGTTGGTTGTAAGCGCCACCGATGTACATAACGATGAGCAGGGCAGAAAACATGGTGCCACCGAAAATGTATGTCCACTGTAGTTTGTAACTCCATCGGACGTGCCACACTTCCCCTTTTGTAAAGAGGAAAGAGTGGGTTACCAGTCCGGCATAAAAAACTGCCAGAATATAGAACATTGGCCCGTCAGGACCTTCCACCATTATTTTTGTGGCAAGGTTGATACCCTTAACCACATAGTAGAGGAGGAAAGTCATGCCAACACACACCATATGCGTCAGCGGGATGACCAAGAGGTTCTGTGGCCCGTTTTTCCAACAGGCCAGAGCGGCTACAAAAAGAACAATCAACCACTCAGCGGCGAACATCATTGCGTAGTTGGTGTGATAGGCACCACCCCAACCAGGCCTGAGGTAGTAAATAAGCACGGCCGACGCGGCTATTACTACTGCCGCAATCAGCGACCCTTGCTGCCACCAAACCGCCGGCTTTATGTATCTCCAAATGAGCGTGCCGGCCAGAGCAAATATTACCATTACGATTGCAACCAGCCACCAGGCGGCGGCGGCCGGATCGACTCCCCCAACTGCTGTTCCCGCGTTCTGTAAATGAACTAGAACGTAGGGTTGCAGAAAGTAAAACAATGCTGCGAGGGGGAGGTAGAGGGTTAGCACTCGGAGGGCCTTTTCCCAGGTCGGCCTTTCGGCTTTGCTGGCGAAGTACAGACCCGGGACGACTAGCAACAACCACGAAAGAATCAGTTCCCATGTACTCATTCCCGTCTCCTTATCTCTGCGCCTCAGAGGCGTCTCTCTTAAGGTTTTCCAGGGCTTCTTCCATCTCTTGTCGATCTCTTTGGAGTTCGACCCTTTCCTTCATTTCCCGTGTTTGCCTCTCCGCATCCGTCTCCTTAGGCTTGAGAAGGTTTTTTCCCCTTTCGATTGCCTTCTTTCCGCTTTCTTCGACGGATTTGGAAATTTCCCCGCTTCTAACTCCTTGCTGGATCTCACCGAGGCCTTTCTTGGCCTGATCGGTGAGGTCAAAGCCGCGGGGTTCGGGTTTTGGCTTTGGCTGAAACTGCCAGATGTCAATCGGAGGCATCGTACCTCCGGGTCCGCTAGGTGTACTGGGCGCGCCGGGCGGTTTTCCTCCGAGCCAAGGCGGGAGATATTCCCGCGCCTTGTCCACCCACTCCTTAGCCGTTTGGACCGGAGGAGCGGGTTTCGTCCCCGACAGCGACCAATAGAGCGCTCCGATTATCAGGAGCGCCGCTACTACGCCGACAATCGCGAAATTCCTGCGACTGCCAGTGATCAACTGCCGGGCCTGGGGCAGGCGCCTTGCTTCGGCGACTGCGGCATCCTTTGCTTTGGATGCTAGGCCGGGAACTCGACGAGCCCCGCTGGCAACTGCGCCGGGGACTTTTCGCCCGACGGATTTGATCCCCCTCCACGCCAGCGACAAAGGGAGGGTTAAAATTTTTTTGCCAAGCCATAGAGCTAAAATTGCTATTACCAGCCCTATGACTATTGCCCAGCCGGGATTCTTAACCGCGAAAGCGGTAATATCCCAGCCGAACCCCAAAAATCCCCAGATCATTGAAAAAAATTCTTTCATCACATCCTCCTCTCCGCCAACTTCGCGGAGTTATTTTTTGGGTTTGGTTTCTTCTTTGGGCTTTGGCTTGGTTTTATCAAGCTTTCTGCCCATCTCATCCCGCCCGATCAGCCTAAACAAAAAGCCGATCAGGAGTTCATATATTATATACCGGGTCGCCGTAAGCGCCCCGGAGGGACGAGGTTGTCCTTTTTTCTCCCTTTCGTCCGAGGCATCCTTTCTTGCCTTCAGCCGCTGGGCCAAGTCAATCGGCCCGGAAGTTAAAAGGATAAGTAAAATGGCGATTAGCCATTTTAAGGCGTCCAGCCAGTCGCTCCCGGTATAAATCGCCCGGGTAGCCTCGGCATAAATGTCATAGGCAATGGATCCGCCCACTGCCTCGGGAATGAACGCCGAGTGTTCAAACCCGAAAAGATATATTAGCCCCAAGAATAAATTGAAACCCGCCATAATCAGACAGATATCAATCATCCTCCAGGGAAATACATCTTTCCTAGTCTTCTCCTCTATTAAATAGAGCGGCGGGCCGAGGAGAAGGAACATAACCGCCGCGACAAAGAGGGGCGCGCGAATTATACTCTCAAAAAATAATGACAGCAGGGTAGCAACCCCCGCTATTTTAAGCCCGTCCCTCTTATCTATTTCTCCGCTCGCGGTGGAAATAAATCCCACCACAAGCCCGAAGGCCACGGAGATCCAAAAACCTCCGATGACCGGGACTACCAAACAAATTAAAAGAGTGACAACATACATACCAACTATTATGTGTCCTTTCTCTTTTAAGATGTCCTTCATCCCTTTAACTTTATCGGGCTCTTCAGTCCCCCCATCCTCTTCAACTTCAACTTCTTCCTCGTAAAACATCTTTTGCCCGTTTGGGCCGAGGACGGGGCTCTCTTTCTTCACTGTTTTCTTCTTCTTTTCTTTTTTCTTTTTTTCTTCTCCGGCCCAAAACTTCTGAGCCTGAGCCCGGTAACCTTTCGGCCCGGACCAGTTTTGGATGACTTTCCAGATTCCGACCCAAGCCAGGGTGAAGGGAAGGCCGATTACTACCAACAGAAGAAAAAGAAGATTCCAGTTCATGATAAACTCCTTCTGCCCATTCGGGCGGAAAACAAATAGAACTATAATTTTTTGGCCGCCAAAGAGACTATCCCTCCGGCGACTTAACTAATTTTCCCATAACTCGTAACTTATAACCCATAACTCTTTTCGCTTTTAAAGTGAAACGCGAGGAGTTGCGGGCTGTAAGTTACGAGTTATGAGATTTGTGTTATTCAATTGTCAAAGAACCTCATTTCCCGTAACCCATAACTCATAACCCTTTTTAAGGCGAAAGTAATGAGTTGCGAGTTATGAGTTACGGGTTTTGGGAGATAATGGACCAATGAAAAGCGAAAACCGCCCTTCTTAACCGGCTACTGGAGTCGGTATCCCGTCAGCATTTGCGAAACGGGATAAAAGGGAAATTTTGCCTAAAATTAGTCCGTAAATTAAAGAACATTTGACGGCCTGCGCTCTTTATGGCGCATTTTTAGCCGACTTAAAACTATAGCATAAATTCAAAAACTCGTCAATATTATGACGAGTTTTTTGGCTTATATTGAATGTTTTATAGTTTACTAAGACTGGTTTATCGGGATTTTTATTGACATTATCCGATGAGCTTCTTCTTCAGTAATAATTTTCTTTTCTTTTAGTAATTGGATGATAATCCCTCTTTCTTCGCGGCTAATCAAGGAAAATTCGGTATTGAGGCGGTTTAGCCGGGCGCTCAAGTCTGTTTCGGTTACTCCCGTCGCTTTTATTTCTCTTATCAAAATTTCAATTCCTGACATTTTTTCTTCAAGATTGTTAAAATCCATTTTAATAGCAATCGCGTAAGGTTCCATGGCTTCGGTAAAGGCTTCTTTAAACATGTCTTTAAATTCGCTTTTCTTTACCATTTCTTTTTCTATGCCGGATACTTTTTCTTCAATGCCAGAAACGTTTCCCTCTATGCCGGATACTTTTTCTTCAATGCCAGAAACTTTTCCCTCAATGCCGGATACCTTTCCCTCAATGCCGGATATTTTTTCTTCAATGCCAGAAACTTTTCCCTCAATGCCGGATACTTTTTCTTCCAGGGGTTTTATACCCTCCTTAAACAGCTCTTTAATAATTTGTACGTCGTTTTGATCTAGCATAGTCCTCCTTATTAAAATTTATTAATGTGAGATTATTTTATCAGCCGGGAGAAAATGCGTCAAGGTAATTTTATTTGCTTTAATACTGGTTTTTTATTACCATTAATCCATGAAATACTTTTTTATCTTAGGCAATCATCCGGCCTTGTCATTGGCCGAGTTAGTTTCTATTTTGGGCAGTGAAAGGCTGGAATCATATAGCGCTGAAGCGGCGGTTTTTGAGTTGGAAGAGAATGATAATTTTGATGCCGTTGGATTGATGAGGAGGTTGGGAGGGATAATAAAATTAGGAAATTCCATCCCGCAAATTGCGGGACCAAATTCCAAAAATAATTTAGAAAAGATATTAGAGGCGGTTGAGGGTGTGTTGCCGAAGGAAAAAGGCGAAGGCAAATTTAAGTTCGGTATTTCGGTTTACGGAAAGTTAAAATTAAACGAGAAAATGCTCGGCATGGAAGTAAAAAAAGTTTTGAAAGAAAGGGGTATTGGCGCGCGCTGGGTTACGAGCCGGGAAAAACAATTATCCAGCGTGGTGGTGGACACGAATAAGTTAGTCGGCGAAAAAGGCGCGGAGATTGTGATTTTTAAAATCAACGAAAAAATATTCATCGGGAAAACTTTGGCGGTCCAGCCGTTTAGGGAACTTTCTTTTCGGGATTACGGCCGGCCAGGTCGGGATGACCAATCCGGTATGCTGCCGCCGAAACTGGCGCAAATTATGATTAATCTGGCAGGGATAAAGATTGATGAATCGGATGATGGCAATTCCATTCTTCTTGATCCTTTTTGCGGATCAGGGACTGTTTTAACCGAAGCAATTTTGATGGGCTTTCAGAATGTGATTGGCAGTGATATATCGGAAAAGGCAGTTGAGGATACAAAGGCCAATATCCGATGGATAGCCCATAAATTCCAAATCCTAAATTCCAAATCCCAAATTTTTAATAAAAGCGTTGCTGAGCTGTCAAAATTTATCGCGCCGAATTCAATTGACGCAATCGTGACCGAGCCTTATTTGGGTCCGCAAAGAGGGAACGTTGATATTAGGAAAATAAAAAAAGAGCTGGAAAGTCTATATGGCCAGGCTCTTAGAGAATTTAAAAAAGTGTTAAAGCCGGATGGAAAGGTAGTGATGATATGGCCGGTATTTAAGTTCGGCGGCGAATGGGCGCAAGTCGCTCCGGATTTGAACAGTTTTAAAATAATCAATCCTCTAAAAACTCCGGGTGAACCGGGCGGGTTTAAAAAAGGAATAACCAACCGGGGAACGCTAATATACGGCCGGGAGGGTCAAAAAGTTTGGCGGGAAATCGTGATACTCGCGAATTAGCGATTAAACAAAAAGTGGCATATATCTCCGTCTTGCATTACATAATCTTTGCCTTCGGTTCTAATCCAGCCTTTTTCGCGGGCGGCTGGCTCGCTTCCGGCTTCAAGAAATTTTTCATAACTCATTACTTCGGCGCGGATAAAGCCTTTTTCAAAATCAGTATGGATCACCCCGGCCGCTTCAGGCGCTTTGGCTCCGACCCGGACAGTCCAGGCTTTGGTTTCATCCGGCCCGGTGGTAAAAAAGGTCTGCAGTCCGAGAAGCCTGTAAGAGGCTCTGATAAGCCGATCCAGCCCGCGGTCTTTTATTCCGAGTTCGGCCATAAATTCTTTTTGTTCGTCTTCCGAGAGCGCCGCGATTTCTTCTTCAATTTTCGCGTTAATAGCGATGACGTCCCCGTCCCAAACCCCCCCCCGACCCTCCCCTTCGTAAGGGGAGGGAGAAAGATTATCCCTCCCCCTTACTAAGGGGGAGGTTAGGAGGGGGTCTTTTCCCCCCTCATCGGCGTTCAAAAGATAAATTATTGGCTTGGCCGTCAGAAAGCTGAAGCTCTTAACAAATTTATTTTCTTCTTCATCAAAATTAATTTCTCTTACCGCTTTTCCTTGATCTAAAGAGCCTTTTATTTTTTCTAAAATTTCTTTTTGCTTTATGAGCTCCTTGTCGCCGCTTTTAGCTTCCCGGGAAAGGCGGTCCAGAGATTTTTCCGCAGTCTTTAAATCGGCGAAGATGAGTTCCAGATTTATTGTTTCCCGGTCGCGCTCCGGATTAACGCTTCCTTCAACGTGGATAATATTGTCGTTTTTAAAATCCCGGACTACCTCGCAGATGGCGTCGCACTCGCGGATATGCGAAAGAAACTGGTTGCCGAGTCCTTCGCCCTTATGCGCGCCTTTGACCAGGCCGGCAATATCAACGAATTCAATGGCCGCTGGAATAATTTTTTTTGGCTTGCTTAGGCCGGCGATTTTTAGGAGGCGTTCATCCGGTACCGAAACCACCCCGACATTCGGGTCAATAGTACAAAAAGGGTAGTTGGAGGCTTCCACACCTTTTTTTGTTAGGACGTTAAAAAGAGTGGATTTTCCTACGTTCGGCAAGCCGACGATCGCGATGGATAACATAACAAATAGTGGATTAAGCGCTTAGGTTAAATGTCTTAGCAATGATAGCACTTTTTATATTAAAATCAATCAAATTAGAAAGTCAAAAAGTCAGTAAGTCAGAAAGTCTGGTTTACTACTGACTTTGGACTCGGGACTAAATTAAGACTTTTCTTTAATCAGCCAGACGGCGAGAAGGGTGGAGAGCGGCATGGATAAAATAAGGCCGATACTGCCGGAAAGGGTGCGGATAATTTCGGTCGCTAAGGCTTCGTTATTTAAGGCTTGCGAGGCGCTCGCGAAAGCGCTTTGGCCGGTTAAAAATAATATGAGCAGGGGGAGCGAGGCGCCGGCGTAGGCTAAAAACAGGGTATTGGTCATGGAGCTGATATGAGAGACGCCGATGTTCATGGATTTTTTAAAGATTTCCATCCTGGATTGCCCGCTGGTTGAATTGGTGATTTCTTCCACGGCCGTGATTTGGGAGATTACCATGTCATCCAAAACCCCTAAAGCGCCGATGATGATTCCGGCTAAGAGGAGCCCCTGGAAATTGACGATTCGCGACCCGAACCCGGCGAGAAAACTCGCTTCTTCGTCAGCCAGTCCGGTAAGATGGGCGAGATTGACGAAAATGTAAGAGATGGCGACCGTAGCGACGAGGCTGAGTAAGATGCTCAAAACCGCTAAGTGAGCTTTCCGGTTAAATCCTTCAGTCAGATAAATTACGGATAAGAGAATGACAAACGCTCCGATGAGCGTCGTAATGACCGGATCAGCGCCGTCCATAATCTGCGGGAGGATGTATTTCATGATGACGGCGAAAGTGAGGGCTAATGAAATGAGCGAGCGAAGACCCTTAAAGCGGCCGACCGCGAGCAGGGAGATAACAAAAATAATTGCCAGCCAGGCGAGACTAGGAGTGCGGACGTAGTCAGTAATAAAATATTGTAAGTTGTCGGCTTCATCAGCCGTGGCCTGGACCGAAACCCGGTCGCCGGCTTTGTAAATATTTTTGACGACTGATTCCGGGCCGCCAATACCCTCGTAATTTATAGTTTTACCCTTTAGCTCTCCGTCCAGGGCGCGCAGTTCAATATCTTGCTGTTTGAAAATTTCGCCATTTTCACCGGCAACATCCTTTTCTTCCAGTATTCTTACGACTTCGGCGGAAAAAATATTTTGGATCGGCGCGGCCAAAGTATGGGTTGGAGCGAGGAAAAATATTAAGGCAAAAATGAAAAATATTTTTTTCAGCATACTATTCAATTTTTAAAATTTCATACTCCGTTTCCTTGTCTTTGAGTTTAAGCATCACCCGATCTCCCGCTCGCCGACCCATCAAAAGGGAGCCGATCGGCGAATTGCTGGAGATGACGCCCTGGCCGGGATTAGTTTCGGCCGATCCGAGGATGAGAAAAGTTTTTTCCTTTCCGCCCGCTTTTACGGTTACCCGGCTGCCAAGCGCGACCCGGCTGGTCTGTCCGGGTATGATGATCATTGCCCGTTTAAGCTGGTCTTCGGTTTCTAAAATCCGCTGGTTTAATCCCCGGAGCCTTCCTTTAGCTATCTGATAAGCGGCGTTTTCGGAAAAATCGCCGTTTAAGGCGTGGAATTTTACTTCTTCAATTAAGGCTGGCCGGGATTTTTTCATCCGCTCCAGTTTGTTTTTCAGTTCCTGAAATTTCTCCGCCGTAATATGGGGATCGGGTTTTAGGTGGGTGTATTGGCCGGGTTTTCTAATCGGGACTCGCATGAAAAGATTCTAACATATTTCTATTTTTTTTGGTATTTTGCCGGGTTGCGTGCTATATTGCAGATACATTATGATACAGGAAGAAAATTTCTTAATCGCTTTTGGCCTGTCCTTGTTCGCCGGACTCTCAACCGTCCTCGGGGCGATGATTGTCTATGGTTTAAAAAGCCGGACTCCGAAGATCCTTTCTCTCGGACTCGGTTTTTCCGCCGGGGTAATGCTCTACCTTTCTTTTTTTGAGCTCATTCCCGAAGCCAGGCAGGCGCTTTTTTCGCAATCAGCCGGCGGTTGGCTCAGCCTATTTTTTTATTTTTTCGCCGGATTGGCAGTAGCGGCTATAATTGATTTTTTCACCCATAATTTTGTCCATAAAAAAACCGATTGTCCGGTTCCGGGTGAAAAGCCGCGTAAAGGAAAACATCCGCTCCACCAGCTCGGAATCTTTACCGCCCTGGCCATCGCCATCCATAATTTTCCGGAAGGCATTGCCACGTTCGCTTCGGCCGCTACCAACCTTTCTTTAGGCATCCCCCTCGCCCTGGCGGTCGCTATCCATAACATCCCCGAAGGCATGTGCGTCGCCCTGCCGGTTTATTGCGCGACCGGCAGTAAAAGCAAAGGCATCGTCTATACCTTGTGGGCCGGCCTGGCCGAACCGCTCGGCGCCGTGCTCGCCTATTTTTTTCTCTTCCCGTTTTTTACCGCCTACATAGAAGGCGCGCTCCTCGCGGTTGTCGCCGGAATTATGATTTACGTCGCCCTGGACGAACTTCTTCCCGCCGCCCGCGAAAACGGCCAGCTCGGCCGCGCCTTAACCGGACTGGCTTTAGGGGCGGTTTCCATGTACTTAATATTGCCGCTCATAAAGTAGAGGGCTTTAATTTTACCTGAATAAATCCAGCTTTTACGGCTGGATTTTTGACGCGATAAAGTCCGGTTATGATGCCTGGCGTTTTAATCCGGCAAGTTTTTTTAAAAAACTTTTCAGCGCCAGCGCTATAATTAAAAAGAGGCCAAGAAAAAGAATCATCGCCAGCCAGCCGGGAAAAAGTTTAAAAAAAATATCATAGCGCGATAAGAGCGGCCAATGAATAAGGTAAATTTCATAAGCGCAGAAGCCGAAAAGGTAAAATAATTTAATCTCAAATTTCTTCAGGATAAAAAAAATTATTATCGCTCCCATGGTCATAAGGCTGATTATTTGTTCCCGGTCCGGATTTTCACCCACTCCGGAATTATAGGCCGTAAAACCGATTAGAATTAACAGGGCGGTTAAAATAATATAACGGACCGGACGGTTAAGATTATGTAAAAAGGATTTGATTTTTACCGGCGCGAAGCGGCTCAGGCGGGACGGTCCGGTAAATAGCGAGGCAAAAGCTATGCCTAAAGGAAACGCCAATAAATGCAGTTGGTATAAATGCAAAACGTCAATGGAAACCGGAAGGTTTAATCGCAGGATAAAAGATGAAATCGCGTAAATAAGGATGGCTGTCAGCCAAGGGCGTTTTTTAAAAAATATCAGGGGAAAAATAAAATAATAAAAAAGGACTGGAGTAAAAAACCAAAGAGGCGAGTTAACATCAAGCGACAGGTCGGCGCGCGGGAAAAATCCGAGCAAGGACCGGATAATATAAGGCCAGGAGTAAGAGGCGCGCGAAGAAAAAAAATCCAGTAAAAAAAAGATAATAGTAGCAATCCAAAAGGGGGCGAATAATTTTAAAAGGCGTTTTTTGTAAAATTTGGCTATTGGCAACTCTCTTTTAAGCGCGCTCGCCGCTAATCCGTAGCCGGATAAGAATAAGAACAGGTTTACCCCTATGCCCGCCATAATGGAAAGCGGAAATAAAAAACGATGGTCAGCCGAAAGAAAATAACCGATATGAGAAAAGACTATTGCCAGGATAGCTAACCCCTTAAGCTCCCGCGTGAGCGCCGGCGGAAAAAATTCCGGATTTTTATTCCGGCGCAGAGTGGCAAGGAGGATAAGAGCGAAAATAGCGATGAATATTTTAGTTGAGAGGATCGGGTCATTTATTGATATCGGCATAAATTATTTCCGCCCAAAGCTCATACCCTTTTGCCGAGGGATGGAATAAATCGGCTGAATATAAAGAGGAATCTTTAAACATAAGCTCGGTTGGCGCGTATAAATCCACGTATTCAATATTATTTTCTCGCGCCAGTTCTTTAATTATTTTATTGTATTCTATCGTCCTAAGCTTAATATATAAATTATAAGGCGGAAGCAAGAGCGTATTTGTCCCGAGATAGGGAATACTGACAGCGAAAATTTTTGCCTTAGTTCCATCCTTGAGCCGGGTTAAAATCTCTTTATAATTTTCAGAAAATTTTGTTTTAGAAACATTGCCGTGGATGTCGTTAACGCCGATAAGTAAAGTAACGATATCGGGTCGGTCGTTAATCGCGGCTGTCAATAAATCATTGATCAGGTCGCTCGTTTTCGCGCCCGGATAAGCGCGGTCGCGCAATGTTATATTACCGCCGGCGCCGGATATTTTTTGAGCGATCCTGTACGGGTAAGATTCTTCGTATCTTAAAACGCCCACACCGGCCGCCAAGCTGTCACCCAGAGCCGTATAGATAATATTTGCTTCGTTGTTCTTTTCGTTCCTGATAATGTATTCGCCCATAGTGTCCGGGGATTTCAGTCCCGCGCCGCTGATTTTTTTATAAATGTAATAATGCGCCGCGGCTAAATACGCGGTTAAGATAATAAATAACGCGATACTGATAATTGTTATTTTCTTTTTCATAATTCGTGGATAACATAGCGCTATCCTGATTATAGCATAAAGTCACGCGGCTTTTAACTTAAGCAGGGTTTAATTGAATGATTAAAGGAATGGTCCCTCTCCTTCGGGCAATAATAACAAAAAACAGGCGATAAAGCCTGTTTAAAGTTACTGCGGAGCGGACGGGGCTCGAACCCGCGACCTCTGCCGTGACAGGGCAGCGCTCTAACCAACTGAGCTACCACTCCATTGAATTGCCAATTTATTTTTCCTTAACCCCAGCTTAATGATTTTAAGCTATAGTTATTTTCCCTCTCAAAAACAAAAATGTCCCCTTTCGGGATAGAAATATATTAACAAAGAAAGGGGCGGGAGTCAACCGGCAGTCCTTTGCCGGAGGGCTTCGTAAGCGATAATGTCGGCGGAAACTGAGACGTTTAAAGAGTCAATTTTTCCTTTCATCGGGATGCGAGTTTTTTCATCGGCCGCGGAAAGCCAGAATTCGGAAAGTCCCTGGTCTTCGCTTCCCATTAAAATGGCGGACGGCTTTTTTAAATCAATCTTGGTGTAAATTTTAGCGGCCGCGGGCGTCGTAGCTATCAGGGTGATGGCCTTATTTTTTAAAAAATCACAGATTGATTCGGGTGATCCGCTGGCGATTGGGACGGTAAAGACCGTTCCCTGGCTGGCGCGGATAACATTAGGGCTGTAAATATCGGTTTTCGCGTCGCTTATAAGGACGGCATCGGCTCCGCAGGCATCAGCGGTTCGGAGGATGGCGCCCAGGTTGCCTGGTTTTTCTACAGATTCAAGAACAATGACTAGCGGGTTTTTTGAAAGTTTAATTTGGTCCAATGAAGTTTCGGTTAAGCGGGTCAGGGCGATGAGGCCGTCCGGATTTTCCCGGTAAGAGATTTTTTTGAAGATCGCTGGCGGAATTTCGTATATATTATGGCCGATAGTCGGTAAAGGTCGGTCTTTTAAAAACAGGGGGCAATAAAAGAGGGAGATGATTTCCATGCCGGCCTGGCTAGCGAGGGTGATCTCCCTCTGACCCTCCACAATGATTAATCCCCGGGTCTGGCGTTCTTTTTTACTGGTTTTCAGTTTAATAATTTCTTTAATCTTAGCGTTTTCTCGGCTGGTAATGGCAGTATTTAACATATTTTTTTAATCTTGGGCTTGACAAGGGATTTAGAGTGTGCTATGATAATCAGTCAACTGAAATGACAAATTTTCGGATAAGAGAGATTAGCTGACCGAAAGGTTTGGATATAAGTTCTTATTAAAAATAGAAATAAAAATAAAATTTGTTAGATTAGTTAAGGCCGACTTAAGCGGGCCAGGCACGACAAGCATGGGGATTTTCACATTACGTTTTCATGGTCTCTGACTGGGAAAATAGTAATGGAAATTTCTTGCCTGCCCGCTCAAGTCGGCC
>Ga0172379_10002828_pt1 | contig 29353 bp, 27 predicted proteins | sample GrowelOW334metaG_FD_119756 | JGI IMG/M metagenome (GOLD analysis project Ga0172379, IMG submission 119756) | Groundwater microbial communities from an aquifer near a municipal landfill in Southern Ontario, Canada - Groundwater well OW334 metaG | ecosystem: Environmental > Aquatic > Deep...
GTTGCTACCATGCACAAACTCGCTCGAGTAATCTACGCTGTCTGGAAACACAATTCAGCTTATCAAGAACCAACTTAATCATTTATCCACAGCATGGCTATTGCTTAGTATATAGATAGTTAGCTGTTGTATTTGTTTTTATTTATTTACATTGTAAATCACTCGCAAAAATAATTCAATTTTGTTTTTTGTCGTTTTCGTGGCAGAGGGGTAGGGGTGAATGCCCGACATCTTCGCACCATCTAATTCGTTTCGCGTTTAGTCCTTGAATACAATTCTGTTCTGCGCGTATGTTTCATCTAGTAGGATTGTTGTATAAGCTTCTTCATCAGAAAAATAGTATGTAATTGAATTATCTTCATTATTGTAAATAATGGAAGGAGGAAACATGTCAGAAAGGATATTTCTTGCTCTATTTTTAACAATCTCTAGATCCCTTTCTTTTTTTGGTAGTTCCACTCTATCAAAATATTGTTGTATTTTTCCGTTTATCATTTTTGGTAAGTTTTCTTTCATCTTTTTTAAGATGCTTAAGTGAAAACTTAAATGTTCTGTATTTATTTTGTTTGAAAAAAGTGTATATCCGTAGATAAAAAAGTAAATCGGGATCATCATCGGATAATATCCAATCAAATTATATGAAAAATATTCTCGACTTTTTTTATCATCTGTACCAACGATTTTTTCTAGTAACCTTTTTTCAAAAACGTTTTTTGTGAATTCATTGCATTCTATATAGCTTCTATGCAGCTCAATACAAATTAGTCGCTCCTTCCATTCGTTCTTTGACCAATCTTTTCCGCTTGCATAATTTTCTAGTATTTCATAGATACCCTCAGCAAGCACTGTGCTTTTTTCTTCATTTAAATGCGAGAGGTCAGCATAATGGTGGTCAAGTTGGCTAAGCAAATCTGTTTTTTCTTCATCATTAAACCTATATAGGCTTTCTTTGAAAAAATCTAGCAGCCTTTTCAGAATCTCTGTTTCAATAAGGTCTGAATAGCCACTTGTATCCTCGTTATAATAGTACTTCCTCCCTAAGTACATGTGGAATATTTCTATCATGCGCTGGAATACCTCTCGTAAATTTTTACTGTTTACTCTTAAAAAGAAGAGATCAGTGGCATTTCCTAGTATGATGGGTGCTAGTTTGCGTTCCCTTATTATATGTTGCAGTATGGGTTTATAACTTGAGTTTAAATCATCAACAATAATTGATTCATCTTGGGTTAGGCTGCTTAAAAATAAATCACTTAGAAAAGTTTCAACGACCTGAATATTTGCTTTCCCTCTATTATCACTTATAAATTCAATAGTATCAATCAGTAGACGTTGTGATTTCGTAGCTTGTGCTAAAAAATCAGGTTGTGAAAAATCAATTGCTAGAGTCTCTCTAAGTTTGGGGTCTTTAAGTGTTTCTGATAGAAAATCCTTCCAAAAATATTCTAGCTCTTTTAAAAGAAGATCTATTGCTCCGTGATATTTAATTGTAGCATGTGGTGCGTAATTTGTTAGATTATTGGCCTGTTTTTTTGTTAATTTTTTAATTGGGCGGAATAGGTTAAATGAAATATATATTGTAAATAACACCAACAATGATGCCAACAGTTCCCAAAATGTAGGATAGCCCAAGAGAGGTATAGCATAACCTGGAATAAGAGGCAGAATTGATCCAATAAATGTTAGGCCAACAATAGTTGCTATAAGAATGATGATTCGTTTAAGAGCATTTCTTTTTAGTACTATTCTTACTCTGAAACGATTTTCTAGAATGAGAGCATATATGGCTATAACTATTGCTAGACTGGAAATGGCAGTTTCGAAGTTAAACAAAAAATGTTCGGTGACGTGGCCAGAAGAACATGTAGCCAGAAAATTTAATCCTAAACAGTGTATTTGATTCATTTTATTTATATTAAATTTTTTTGGAGCGAAGTGGAAAAAAGGTACCATTTAAAACCCCTCAATCACTTCGTCAAAAAACAAAATTGAATTATTTTTCGAGTAGCGTCAGCCGTAAAGAAAAACAAATATTACAGCTAACTAGTGCATATGCGAACCTTTTGCTAAATAACTACCAATTTAAGTTGTATATGCGAAGTTATATAGCGGCACTAAGTTATTTAAAACCAAGTTTATCATAAATGAAAATAAGGAAACTGTAAATTTTTTTATTATAAAAAAGAGCATTTAACGCTTTTAGCGCGGTGAAAAAGATTCGGCACTTGGTACGGTAGTAGCTGCACTGATAAAAGGATTGGTTAAATTAGTAATATCTGGTTGAATAGCTTGTTTTGCGTTAATGTTATCTAAGGCTTGTTTAATAGCGGGGGTAGCCAGAGGATCTTGAATAATAGTAGTGGGCGTAGTTAACGGTGCGAAAATGGCATAGTATAAATTATTAAACATAATCCAACTAGCACCAAGTGTAGCGGCAATACAAACGCTTAATAAACCAATCATAATGTAACGTTGCAGAGTAGTGGTAATCATGGGGTTATTGCCAATAACTTAAAGCTTTTAAATTAACTATTACGGCTGTGTTGGAATCAAGGCTGTTAGCTGGAGTAATTGTTAAATTAGTAATATTAATATAAGTCGGATCACGTAGTAGCTCGTTAACAAAGGTTAAACAATTCGTTAACTCTCCAGTAATCGTAATATTTAAAACCACCATTTCAGATGAGTTGGTGTTACTAGCCGCTTGGTTATCAACAGTCAAATCTAGTATTACATTGTTTGTTTTAGCCATCGTTTCAACGCGATTGATAAAATCTAACGGGTTGCTAGTAGAGACAAAACTATTCTGTAATTGGGTTAAGGCTTTATTAATATTTGTAGCGTGTTTTTGTGTAACGATAGTATTTTGCAGTTGTTCGGTTTGTTGCGCGCTTTGGTTGTTTTGGGTAATAATTTGGTTTTTTAAGGAAGTTAACGTGTTTTTTGTTGGTATAATAATACCAATAATACAACCCAGCATAATCACACTGACTAAACTAAGCCAAATGATGATTTTATTGCGAAAAACTCCCAAAGTAATTATCTTCATAGTAAGGTTACATTGAATTGAAAAGGAATTAATTCTTTCTGAGCAAAATCTTTAATAGGGAAATTAACGTTTTTCCAAAGAGTTTGTTGATTAACAATTTGTGACAATTGCAATAAGGCTGCTCGATCGGCCGCTACCCCTTCTACCAACATAGTGTTTTTTGTGTAATCAATTTTCAAGTTGGTTAACGTAACATTGGCAGGCATGTTTTGTAATAGCGTGGTAATTACCGGTACCGGTTGTTTATAACTAGTTTGCATAGTAGTAAGTTTAGCAGCTAATTTATTTAAATTAGCTAATTGATCCAGGGCAGCGGTAGGGGGAGTTTTAATGGTGGAATAATTTTGTGTACTAACGTTATTTAGCCAAGTAGTTAAACCAAGACGTCCGCTAAGCAATAATGCACTAATGAGTACGGTACAACCAACCAACAATAAACAAGTTTGTTTTACAAACTGAAATAATCGCTCTTGTTCAATGTATTGTTTTTTGTTAGGAGGCAATAAATTTAACATACCGTTATGATAATAAAGCTAAACCGATAGCAGTAGTATAAGCCAATGGATTAGGTAATTTATTATAAAAACGCTTAGAACGTAAGGTTATAAATGGATCGCCAAGTTTAGTACTAATAGCGCTGTATTTAGCAATTAAGTTAGTAATATTTGGCATGTAAGCACCACTACCACATAAATAAATATTTTGCAGTTGAGTAATTTTTTGAAAATGTTCCTGATAATAACTAACCATTTGTGTGATGACACCGGCCAAATTAGTTTCATTTACACCTTGAGTAGCTATCACCGATGGGTAACTGGTAGTAAAATACACGGTTTGATTCAAATAAAAAGTAATTGTAGTACGAGCTAAACCTAAATCAATTATCATAGCACCTCCAGTAACATGATTATTACACAAAGCTTTAGTCATGGCATACGCTTCAACGTATAAGCCAATGGAATGAAAATCGGCCGCTTCCAGGAGAGTAAGATAGGTATCAATAAAAGCATTGCGACCAGCCGCAATAGTGGCAATGTGGTGAGCGCGATTCACTTGAATGTCATAATACATCTCGGATTCTTTAAAGGGAATATGATGCAAGGCTTCTTGGGTAAGTTGTTCCTTGGATAAATCATCGGCTGGAATGGTGGTAATAAAACTGTGTTGTTCCGGTAACCCAACTTTTACGTTACGTTCATGAATATAGCGGCCTTTAATGTGTTTGAGGAGTTGTTTTAAAGCGATAATCAATTGTTCAGGTTGTTGAATGGAGCCATTTACCAACACGCCGGGGGTTAATTCCACTTCGCTAAACGCGCTTAATTCTGGTTTACGATAACCATATTTTAACGCTACTAAGCGTAACTTGTAATCACTAATATCTAAACCAAGGCTAATCATAATGCTTTTTCAAACTATAGCATAATTTTATAATTCTTCCCAGGAAATAAACGTGTACTCATCTTTAGTAGGGAAAAACGGTGGGGGAGCATAAATTAAATTTGAATCGTAAATTGTATTAGTAGTATTGTATCCAGAACTGACGTTACCGTCACGATCAACCCATGTCCATGTCCATATATCGTTGGTAATGATGGTACCATAAGTTACAATTGAGTTTTTTGTATTACCATAGTAAAGGTAACGATACACATGACCTTTTTGAGCCATGAGTGCGGCATCTATTATTAAATCGGTATCTGAATAATAAGGTACTAAAATATCTTGTTGAGCAATTAAGCCTAATACATTATCGCCTGATCGATCAGGATAAGGATAATATTTAATGTCGCTGGGTATAATGATATCGTAAGTAGTAGTACTGCCCTCAGCTAAATTAGCTGCGGCTACTGTAACGCGACCATGTACATCACCCGTTACCCAAGTTTGATCTTCCACAAAGATAATACCATTATTTGGCAAAGCATGATTTTGATAAATAGGTGAACCATATGCATCAGTTAAAGCAGTTTCATTTTTAATATCGTTAGATTCGTTGATTAGGCTGCCAGACGTATCATATCCATTTACTTTATTTTGTAATTTAGTAACAACTTTTACAGTAAAGGTGCCAGTGCTGTTAAAGATAATGTGATAACCAAATGTGTTTGCTACTAATGTGTTAGAATCTGGCAAAAGAATGCCATCATCATTAGCGGCGGTTTGCATATCTTCTAATTTTAAGGTTACAACATCAAAATCTACTTTATCAGCTATTGGGAATTGCCAAAGATCATCGGTGTGGTTTGGATCAATACTCCAAACACCCGGGCGCCAATTTTCTTCAAGATTTGGATAAGGATTAGGGTTAGAGGTAGTATCATCACAGCCATGTTCTTGTCCACAATAATAGGTTTCTTTAATGGTGGTAATTAGCGAATCACCGGTACCGTCCATGCGAATGCCACCATTGGAATGTAGTTTTCCGTGGACAGCTTCGTTTTCACCAAACCAAACGTTATTGTTAGTTACGAACGCAAATTCAGCATAAGAAGGCTTGCCGTAGCGGGCTTGAATAGTACGAGTTTGGCTAGGGTAAAGCTCAGCGGATCCGATAGAAGTAATGGTAATAATAGATGAACCGGCGGTTGGTGGAGTAATGGTAACAGTAATATAGCCTAATAAATTACCGTTGTTATCGAAGAAAGCCTGATTGGTTAAGCCGGTATAATCGGTTGGATTGTGAGTTAGGCGCCAGCGGTATTGATTGAGTCCGGCTTCGGCAATTTGAAAAGCCGTTTCCGAGGCTTGGGTAATTCTACCGGCCCGTTGTTCAGTAATTAACAAGCTAATGATAGCTCCAATACCCATTAACACAATACTGCCAAATACGATAGCTGTTACTAATGTACTGCCAAGTTTATTCATAAGTTTGTTTTAAAATTACGCAGTTGTATAAATGTTTCTACGGATGTGCTGCCATTAATATGTAAGCTAACTTTTATTAAAGTAACATCTTTTAAATTTATTGGGGTAGTTAATGGATTAGTAGTTTGGTCGATGGGATAATCTTTATTAAAATAAATAAACAATGGCGTGCTGTTTGTTTGATTGGTAACTTGAGTAGCAATAGTAGTGGTTGTGGTAGTAGCCGGATTGTATTGCAGGGGATTGCCGGTTGGTTTGGTAATGGCTCGAATTAAATTAGTACCGGTAATATAATATTGAATTTGTTCAACGGCGGCGTCGTTATCAATATTTGAATAAAAAGCTAGTTTGTAAGATTCAGCTGTTACTAATGGATAGCCACCATTATCACCATTGGAAACTTCGCGCAGTTGTTTGGATAGCACACTAACAATTTTTCTACTGGCAATGAGCATATCAGATTGATTACTGAAATAATTCTGTAAGTGCAAACTGGTAATAATAAATTCTACCACTAACACAATAATAATAGCGCTAATCATTAAGGCAATAATCATTTCTATTAAACTAAAGCCATGAGCATTATGATTGGGTTGCCAGGATAATAGGTTCATAATAATATTGAGTAATAGTAACGGGGTTATTATACGAAATGTAGCCGGTTAAATTAATTTCTAGTGCATAAGCGCCAACACTGGGTAAATCAGAAAAAAAAGCTTGACCAGCTGAATTAGTAGTAATCGTGTTATCAAAACCCGGTTCGGTACGATAAAGGCGCACAGTGGCGTTGGGTAATATCTGGTTATCAGCGTTAGTAATCGTAAATAACGCAGTAGTTGGTACGGCCGGGCTTAATGACAACGTAAGTGTATTAGTAGTTTGTGGTAAAACAGTTAAGGGAAGTAATGGGCTATAACCAGAAATAATATAATCAGTCACACTATCATCTAAATCAATATAATAAGTATCAGCTTCAAAATTGGTTAGAGTATAATTTCCAGCGGCATCGGTAGTAATAGTTTGGTTGAATTTATAAATTGGATTGACATCACTATCATTACCAATAGTTTTTTTGCTATGCATGGTTAACATAGTGCTTATTGGAGTACTAGTAGTTAAGTCAAGCGTTTGAATAGTTAAACTAGTTACTAAAGGAGATATTTCAAGATATTGGGTAGTTAAATCACCACTAACTATGTTTAAATCGGCCGGTTGCGGAGTTGGGTTGTTAAGCGGATCGGTAGTGTAAGTTTGAGCGGTGCTATAGCCACTTTTTGTAACGCTAACATGATAAGCTTCGGTGCCTGGTGGAGCGCCATATAATGTATATAAACCGTCGCTATTGGTTTTTTTGGTTATATTTATGGATGGAGCGGTGATGGTTACTAGGGCTTGGTTTACTGGAGAAATAGGATCGATGCTTGGATCATATACTTCTATCCGCAGGGTACCTCCGTTAGCATTAGTTTCCGGACCACTTGGAGTAATGTTGGTGGTTAACGTAATACTAGTAGCTTTATTGGTTACGTTCCAGCTTATATTCACAGTAGCTGTTTTATAGTCGGTAGGAACTGTGTCGGCATTACCGCTAGTGCCATTGTCATAAACATCATCTACATATTCAATGTTTGTGTCCACAGTAAAATTTATACCGTTTTGTGTAATAATTTGGGTTTGAGGCAGGCTGCCGCCTGGTACGCCATTTTGTGTGCCAATATCGTCGTACGGTAAATTACGAATTTGTTCTAGTTGTTGATTGGCTAAAGCTACGGCGGCAATTCTAGCTTTATTTTGATAAACTAAACGAATACCGGTAGTAAATAACGATAATAAAGATACTACAATAAACAACACTACAGAAACTGAAATTAACACCTCAATTAAACTAGTGCCGTATTTGGCTGAAAGCTTAAATTTAGATTTGGTCGACCATTCCATAAATAGGCATAATAATAGCGACGGCTAAAAACCCAACGGCCACGCCAATTACAATCATAATAACCGGTTCAATAATGGTGGCTAAATTGGCCATGGTACTATCTACTTCGTCTTCATAAAACAAAGCGATTTCTTGAGTAATTTCATCCAGCGAACCAGAGGTTTCACCAACGTTTATCATTTGAGCAATCACCGGATCGAATAAATCTGGCCGCTGTTTTAGTAAATTGTAAATGCTATTACCTTTCGATAAGTGTTCCGAGGATTGTTCCAAGTAGCGCCGATACACTCGGTTACCCAGTGTTTGAGTAATAATTTGAAAACTACGCACAATAGAAATATCGGTAATAATTAATGAATTGAGTAAGCGACTGATTTTGGCAATATTAACTTTCTTAATAATTTTGCCAAAAATCGGTAAACGCAATGCTATACTAGCTAACCAATATTGGCCATTAGTTGTTCTACGTAACACCACAAAACCTACTACACAGGCTACTACTAAACTTAATATTAATAAGATATTATTTTGAGCAAAAGTACTAGCAATAATAATAACTTTAGTAGGCAATGGCAACTTACTGGTATCGGAATACAACGCTAAGATTTTTGGAATAACGTAAATGAACATAAATGTTCCGGCAATAATCATAGCGGCTACAATAATGCAAGGATAAATTAACGCTTGAATAACGCGCTTTTTTAAACCATAAGATTTTTTTAGTTGGATAGTAAGTTGATGTAAGGTTTTTTCCAAATTACCACTGGTTTCACCGGCGGCAATCATATTAACAAATAAATCATCAAACACTAAGGGATGTTTGCTTAAAGCACTGGCAAAACTTTCACCTTTTAACACGTCTTCGTGTAATTGATTAATAGTGGTAGTGAGTAATTTATTTTTTGATTGTAAATTTAAAGCCGCTAAAGCATCGGCTAAGGGAAAGCCGGTTCTTAACATTAAGGCTAAATTTTGAATGAAAAATATTTTTTCAACCAATGGTACTGTGGTTAAGGTAAATTTTATAGGCATAAGATAATAATTATTCTTTGGTAACTCTTAAAATTTCTTCAATGGTGGTTAAGCCATGTTTCGCTTTGGCAAAGCCATCTTGGGCAATACTAATCATATTTTCTTTTTGCGCAATGGCGAGTAACTCTGTTTTAGAAGCTTGTTGTAAAATAGCCTGGCTAATAGCGGGAGTAATTTCTAATACTTCATAGATGCCTAATCGGCCATGATAACCGGTATCGCTACAGTTTCTGCAGCCGTGGCCGCGGTAAAAATTAAGTTCATTTAAAGCTTGAGTTTCAGCGGGCACAGTTTCTCCTAATTTTATTAAACCATCTAACAAGTTGGCTAGGTTATATTGTTTACTAAGTTCTTCCAAAGTCTTTTTTGATAATTGATAACTTTGAATGCAGTTAGTACAAATTTTTCGTACTAAGCGTTGGGCGATAATTAAATTAATCGTGGAAGCTACTAAAAAATGTGGTACGCCCATTTCAGTAATGCGGGCAATAGTGCCAACGGAATCATTGGTGTGTAGAGTAGAGAGCACTAAGTGGCCGGTCATAGCGGCGTGAGCGGCAATTTCAGCCGTTTCGTTATCACGAATTTCTCCTACCATAATAATATTAGGATCTTGGCGCAACAGCGTGCGTAAACCAGAAGCAAAAGTAAAACCGATCTTAGGGTTAATCTGGCTTTGGTTTACTCGGGGCATACGATACTCAATTGGGTCTTCAACCGTGGAAATGTTTACACCAGAGGTATTTAAAATATTAAGAATAGTATACAAGGAAGTGGTTTTGCCAGAGCCAGTTGGGCCGGTTACTAAAATCATGCCATGAGGTTTGGCGATGTTTCTTTGTACTACCGGTAAGGCCATGGTATTTAAGCCTAGTTGTTCTAAAGTAAGAATGTTTTTGGATTCATCTAAAATACGCATTACTACTTTTTCTCCATCAAATACTGGTAGTACTGATACACGAATAGCTACTTTAAATTTATCATTCACTAAATTAATGCGGCCATCTTGAGGTAAACGATGTTCGTCTAATTTTAAGCTGGCTAAAATTTTTACCCGAGCGATTAAACCAGGTTGCACGGTTTTTGGTAATGTCATTACTTCGCGTAGTATGCCATCAATGCGAAAACGAATCACAATATTTGTTTCAGCTGGTTCAATATGAATATCAGAGGCGTTTTGAAAAATAGCATAATCTAAAATGGTATCAACAATTTTTATAATAGGAACATCACGAGCAATGTCTGAAGCCGATAGTTCATTGGTGTTTTGCAATGGCTGTTGAAAAGCAGCTAATTCTTCAGCAATATGACCGTGGTACTGCTTAATGACATGATCGATGCTTTCTTGAGTAGTTAAGTAAACTTGTATATTAGCGCCAGTTTTTTTCTTAATAAAATCAATAGTTTGTAAATCATCCGGATCGGTAGTAGCAATTTTAATGATGTTATTAGTTGTGTTATGCTCAAAAACAATTACCTCATGAGTTTGGACAATGGCTTCTGGTAAAATTTCTAATAACGATTTGTTGAGCGTGATATTTTTTAGATCAATAAATGGTACGCCAAAATCAGCGGCTAACAATCGATATAAATCTTGTTGTCCGATGACCTTTTGGTTAACTAAATAAGTCAGAACATTAATATGTTTGTTGCGTGCCTCAGAAAATAATGTAGCTAGCTCTTTTTCTGAAATCTTAGCTTGTTGTAATAAAATCTGCTTTATCCTGTGCTGATGAATCATGAAGCTAATTATACCATTTTTTTGATAATTAGTATATAATGAGTAATATGATTTGGCGTAAGTATTTATGGTTAATTATTTGTACAATTTTAGCAGCTTTAATTAATGCTGCTACTTGGGGGGTGTTGTATTATTATTTGCCAAGAACTACTGGTTGGATAGCTTTACAATATAATATTTATATGGGCATTAGTTTAACCGGTGAATGGTATCGTAGTTTTTATATAGCTGGGTCTGGTACCATATGTTTGTTAATTAATACAATCATAGCTGGGGTTGTTTGGCCAAAAACTAAATTATTAAGTTATTGTTTAATGGTTAGCAATATTTTAATCCAGATAATATTACTAGTAGCAGCTGGATTAATTGTCTATAATAATATGATTTAATATGGTACATGAATTAAACAGGGTTCTTATTTTAGCCACGCTTAGTTTTCTAGTAGCTTTTGGTAGTGCACCAATATTGATTAGGTTTTTAGTCAAAAAAAAGCTGGGAAAGAATATTCGTGCCAGTGCTGAAGCCCCAGTTTATGCTAAGTTACATGCTAACAAAGCCGGCACACCAACCATGGGCGGTGTGTTAGTTTGGGGTACAGTATTAGGGTTGATATTAGGAGTTAACTTGCTTAGTAGGTTAGTTCCAACTTGGCAAAACCTAGATTTTTTATCACGTAAAGAAACATTATTACCACTCGGCGCTCTAATTGCTTCAGCATTAGTAGGCTTAGTGGATGACGTTTTTAATATTAAACATAAAGGAGCACATGGTGGCGGCTTAAGAAAGCGCCATCGTTTAACTATTTATGCCTTAATAGCCACGGTTGGAGCATTATGGTTTTATTTTAAATTAGATTGGAGTGTGTTACATGTGCCGTTTTTTGGCAATTATCAGATCGATGGCTGGATAGTGCCGTTTTTTATGCTAGTGATTATTGCCACTGGTTTCACGGTTAATGAAACTGATGGTTTAGATGGTTTGGCCGGCGGGATATTATTAACATCATTTGCCGCTTATGCGGTAATTGCCTTTATGTTGGGGCGATACGACTTGGCTGTGTTTTGTGCGGTGATTATTGGAGCTTTAATGGCTTTTTTATGGTTTAATATTTATCCAGCCAAATTTTTTATGGGCGATACTGGTGCTATGCCGTTAGGTGTTACCTTGGGAGTGATTGCAATGCTTACTAATTACGCGTTATTACTACCGCTGATTGGCATAGTACTAATTATTGAAGCAGTATCAGTGTTATTACAATGGACGTGTCGATCGTTATTTAAACACAAGTTGTTTATATCATCACCATTACATCATCATTTAGAAGCTAAAGGCTGGGCAGAACCTAATATTGTTATGCGCTTTTGGATTATTAGCATTGTAGCCGCGGCTGTTGGAGTATCAGTATTTTTATTAGAACGTGGTTAATAAGTAGCCTGTAAACTTGGTGCTACAGTAAAAAGCACCATAGAAATTAACATAATTACACAAACAATTATCCACACTATTCGTAAATATTTCTTTTTAATCATAATATTATGTTCCAGTTAGATAAATTAATTAAAGCGTATGTAAAAGAGGAGGAAAAGTTGGTGGCGGTAATACGAGAATGTATTATAGCAAATATTTTATTATACGCTATATTAATTGGTAGTTATTTTTTATGGTTGTTTTTAATGGCCTGGTTATTTAAATTTGGCCAATTTGGTGTAATAATTTTTTTATTAGGGCTATTTGTTTTATTAATATTTACTATCCGACATTTTATTATTTGGTATTTTGATGTTATGATTTTAACAGATCAGCGATTTATTGACATTCAACGAACAGGGGTATTTACAAAACATGTACAAATTATAACCTGGTCTATGGTACAACAGGTGAGTTATGCGCAAACTGGTATACTAGCCATACTAGGGCATTATGGTAATATTATTATTACTTTAAAATCTGGCCAAGTAATTACAATGCAACACGTGGTTAAACCGCAATTAATTAGAGAGATGTTAGCTAGTTATGTTAAAATTTAAAAACATTTTACATTCTAAGCTATTTACGGCAGTAACATTAATTGGTATTGTAGTGTTGGCCATTGGTATGGTGAAAGAAATTTTACGGCAAATAGACATTAAACAGCAAGTGACTACATTGGAACAGCAAATTGGAGAATTACAGCAACATAATACCGAGCTAAGTGAAACGCTGCAGTATTTTAACTCATCATTATTTCAGGAAAAACAGATGAAAGAGCGGCTAGGCTTACAATCATCTGGTGAAACTGTAGTAATGATTCCTAATGCCGAGCAGTTAGTGGCTGGAAATATTCAGGTATTGCCAGACACCCCTTCAGTAGTAGTGCCTAATATTATTAAGTGGCGAAAATATTTTTTTAATTATTAACATATTATATATAGAACAAATTATATGGAGCAAACACAATTAGTGCCTAGTAAAAAATTATTAAAACGCTATGTAATTCTTGGAGTGATTGTTTTGGTGTTGTTATTATTGTCACCGTTTATTTATACAGCAGTTATTTTGTATGGTGGTTATCCAGCGAATGGTTTAACTAATGTAATTACGCAACGGATAGCTTATCCGGCGGCCATTGTTGGTAAACAACGGATTACGTATCATGATTATGTAGCCGATGTAAATCAAATAGAGCAGATGAACAAACGAGTAGCTGGCGATCCATCTTTAGCTAATGGTGTAACATTGCCAACGCGAGCGGAATTAGCCGAATCGGAACTAGACCGCTTAATTGATAAAGCCGTGTTAGAACAAACCGCCCAACGTTTAGGAGTAACAGTAACAGCTGCAGAAGTAGACACTGCTTTTACAGATGAGGTTATGAGCCAATCCCAAACTGATGAGGCTACGATTAACCAAACCTTGCAAGAACTATACGGCTGGACGATTACTGATTTTAAAACCAATGTGTTGCAAGAACTAGTATTACGCCAGAAGGTAAATAATCATCTCTTAACTAATGATAAAGCAGCTTTAAGCGCCGGTCCACAACAAACTATTAATGATATTGCTCAACAATTAACCCAAGATTCTAATAAGTTTGTGGATTTAGCTAAGCAATATAGTGAAGATGGTACCAAAGATTTAGGTGGTGATTTGGATTGGATTAAAAAAGGCGATACCGTGCCGGCGTTTGAAGCGGCTGCGTTTGCCTTAACGGAACCGAATCAAATTTCTCCAGTAGTGGAAACAGAGTTTGGTTTTCACCTGATTCAATTAATTGAAAAGAAAGCCGCTACCGATACCGAACCAGAACAAGTGCACGTGCGCCACATTCTGATTAAATTTTCGCTTGATGATTATCTAAAACAACAACGTGCCGGTATGCGCGTGTGGAAATGGGTAAAGACAGATAAGATTTAAAATTAACATTTGAAACACAGCTAGCACAGATAATACAAATTTAATGTATTTATAAGTGTCACCAGTATTTAATCTGTGTAATCAGTGATTCTAATAGAGCCCACGATCAGGATCGAACTGATGACCTACGGTTTACGATACCGTCGCTCTGCCAACTGAGCTACGTGGGCGTTCTTGACGCGCGCTTTTAAAGATAGTAGGATGCAACGCGTATGTCAAGACAAAATGTTTTTATATTATCCCTGATAACTTGGTGTGTAAGTGGCTGGATAACACCAGTAATGGCACAAGATAATAATGTTACGCGGTTGGCTATTGGTAAAAAATTACAGCGCACTGGCTATACATTACGTAATACAGCTGGTACGTTTGCCGTGGGCATGCCAGCGGATAGTATTGTGGCAAACGGTAAATCAATTTTAAAATTACGCCAGGTAACGCAAGTAGATCAGTACCCATTAAATGATGAGCGATTAATTGGGGATTTGTACACTTATAAATTGCAGAGCAAAACCGATAATTTACAGTTAACTAAACCGGTTTGGTTGGAATTATCATTTCCAGATAGTGAACGTGGCACTCGTAAAATTATTAAACATTGGAATTTTAAAAAGCAACGCTGGGAAAAGATGGTGACACGCCATAATAAAGGGGAATTAGTAGTGCGCAGTCAGTGGCAGCGCACGCAGGCGGTAATTGGCGTGTTTGCTCGTAAAGTGCAATTAGGTAATAACATTGTCGAAGGGCAGGCCAGCTGGTATAATGATTCTACCGGTGTGGCGTGCAATGATTTTCCTTTAGGCAGTACGGTACGGGTAGTAAATATTGCCAATGGAAAATACGTGGATGCCACGATAATTTCAACTGGGCCGTATGTAACAGGCAGAGTAGTGGATTTATCCGCTGATCTGTTTGAACAGTTAGCCAGTTTGGGCGCCGGGGTAATTAACGTAACGGTGCAATTAGTTCGCTCGTAACCTAGCAATGATTCGTTTAAACAAAGTTAGTAAAATTTATTCCGATAAAACGGCGGCGGCACGGGATTTGTCGTTACATATTCGTCCGGGTGAATTTGTTTCCATTGTTGGCCAATCCGGCACTGGCAAAACTACTCTGGCCAAAATGGTGATTGCCGAAGAGCGACTAACTAAAGGGCAGGTTATTATTGGTGGTTGGGATATTACCAATATCAAACACGATGAAATTCCAGTGTTGCGCCGGCAAGTTGGCATGGTGTTTCAAGATTTTAAATTGTTGCCCAGAAAAACGGTATATGAAAACATTGCTTTTGCCTTAGAAGTGTGTGGGGTAGCTCAAAAAAAGATTAATACTATTATTCCCCAAGTGTTAAAAGTAGTAGGCCTAACAGATAAAACCAATAAGTTTCCACATCAATTATCCGGCGGTCAAAAACAGCGAGTAGCCATTGGGCGAGCTCTGGTACATCGGCCAAAAGTGTTAGTAGCCGATGAACCAACCGGTAACTTAGATACCATTAATGCCCAAGAAATTATCGATTTACTGCTAAAGATTAATACCTTAGGTACTACTATTTTATTAGTAACCCATAATAAAGATATTGTGGATCGGTTACGTCGCCGCGTAATTACCATCGATGACGGCGTAGTGATTTCCGATCAACAATACGGCAAATATATTATATGATGATTAGTATTTATCGTAGCAGTAAATTCGCTATCCAAAATTTTTGGAGAAATTTATGGTTATCGGTTATTACTATTTTTATTTTAATGTTAACGTTATACACCATTAGTTTAGTAGCTACGGTTAATTTATTAGCTAAACAAGCTATTACTGCGGTGCAAGAAAAAGTAGATGTGAATATAAATTTTAAAGCCGAAGCTACGGAAGATGACGTAATGAACGCTAAATTGTTCATTGAACAAATAGCCGGTGTAAAAACCGTGCGTTATATTTCACCCGATGAAGCGCTGAAACAATTTAAATTAACGCATGAGAATGATAAAGAAATTCAAGAGGCGTTGGATGAATTAGCGGTTAATCCGTTACCGGCCAGCTTGGTAGTGCAAGCAGACGCGTTAGACGATTATGAAAAAATCATTAATAAATTTGAACAGTCTAAATTTGAAGAACTAGTAGAAAATAAAAGTTTTGCCGATCATCAAACTATTATCGACCGATTATCGGCCATTATTCAGCGTTTGTATCAAGCGGGTGTGGTAATTAGCTTGGTGTTTATTATCGTTTCCATTATTATGATGTTCAACACGATTCGGATAGCTATTTATACCTATCGTGAAGAAATGACGATTATGAAATTAGTAGGCGCTACCAATTGGTTTATTCGGGCGCCATTAATTTTAGAAGGAGTGCTCTATGGTGTTGCGGCTAGTGTGCTGGCGTTAGGCCTATTATGGGTTACCGTCATGGCCGCCTCGCCGTATGTGAACACCTTTTTCATGGGCTATAATTTTAATTTGAATACATTTTTTTACACGAATATTTGGCTAATTTTTGTAGCCCAGCTACTCTGTTCATTATTGTTAGCCGTCGGCAGTAGTATGATTTCGATAGGCAGGTATTTGAAGGTGTAAATAGCCTACCTCTCCCCCTAACCCCCTCTCCTTTACCTTCCATCCCCGACCCTTCCCTCCTATAAAGAGGGAAGGGAGAATTACGAAATTATTCCCTCCTGCCTTAGAGGAAGGAGGGTTAGGGAGGAAGGTAGTATTAAGGGGAAAGGATTGGGTTCTACTTCGCAGAAGCGTAGGTGAGGATAGAGGTAGCATTACTCTTTACAAGTAAAACAATAATCGCTATATTACTGAAGCGATTAAGTTCGTTATTGGGGCGTAGCCAAGTGGTAAGGCAGCGGCCTTTGGCGCCGCCATTTCCTAGGTTCGAATCCTAGCGCCCCAGCCAGTAAGGATGAATCGAGTTTTCCGAAACACACGCACCAAAACTAAGGCGCGTTTTGTGTATATAATTAAACTTTTTTTTGAATTCCAGTATCACCTTCCGCTCCCGCACTTGGGCGTTCGAGCCGAATTTAACAAAATTGCAAGAACTAAAAAATTATTAAAAAATCTCGCTTGGAACACTATGTTCTAAGTGAGAGCTGCAGTCGTCGTCCTTATAAATTTTTCATCGCTCTCTCCTTTTGACCCAATGATTGGGTCTTTGTTAATGTACGCATTGACACAGTATCATTGTTAGTATATCATGTAAACATATAAACAAGTATTTAACTAATATTTTAAATAATTTATTATATGCTTAGCCAGAAGGATATTCTAAAAAATCGTAAAGTATTCAGTAAAATCGATAAAAACATGGCCGCGGCATTTAAGGTACTAAGTGATGTGCATCGTTAGTGACACAACAAAAACAAGCTATAGTTTTAAATATACTGGTGAAAGCCAAGCATCTAACACTTTTGTAACTTTTTTGTTGCCAAACAAACTGGGTTATACTTCTCTCGATCAATTCAAAAATGATTTCAATAACTGTGCTGCGGGTGGAAACGCTTATCCTAAAATGCTTAATAAAGATTGGCTCCTCTTTGAAAATTCATGTGGCAGTGAACTTGATGATGGCTCTGGATTACCATTTCTCATAACTAATTACTATGGTATAATATAGGCACATGATTGTATTAATATGGTTGCAGAAGCATATTTATAGAACAACAAAAATGGTGCGCACAGCACCGTGTTTTTTATATCGTAGCATTGGTGTGTGCTATGTATTTAGCGCCCACCTGCTTATTGTTCTTGGTCAGGCAGGATTTGTATTATTTTTGCGACCGCAAACTAGTTTTCAAAAATATAATATATTAAATAGCACTAAAACATATACAGTATCATATATACAATATCGAACATGGGTTCGAAATATAAAGGTAGGGGCTGTATCTTTAACAAGTATTCTGACTGGTATAATTGTTGTTACGAGTATATTGGTTACTAGTGCACTAGTTTCTGCCATGAGTGTAAGTGTGTTGTGTTCTGGTTCTAGTGATTCACCCACAGCTATAGTAGAAAGTGAATATGTTGGTGATGTGCTTACATTAACTGCCAGTGGTGATGGATATTGTGAATTAAATGAACCATTAACAGTGAGTACGTTGATTATTAGTGATGGAGTAGTGTTAACACAGGTTGCAACAGATGCAGATGGAGTGACTATTACTGCTAATACGTTGCAAATTGAAGGTAGTGGATCGATTGATGTTACAGGAAAAGGGTATGCCGGTGGCATTCTTGATGCCGGCAATGGAGCTGGTGGCGGAGCGTATGACAATGGAGTATATTACGGTGGTGCTGGCGGAGGGTACGGTGGTGCTGGCGGCAATGGTGGCGCGTTAGGTGGCCAAACAATTATCGGTGGTTCAACCTATGGTAGTGCTGATGTGCCAACATATTTTGGGAGTGGTGGCGGAGCAAGTGGTCGCGATGGTACTGATTTATCACAGGTCGCCGGTGGTGCCGGTGGAGGAATCGTGACACTAATGATAACGCATACTCTATTTATTGATTCAACAGCAAGTATTCGTGCTAATGGCGAGGATGCGCTACATACAGTTGGTGCAGACAGTGCTTTGCAAGCTTCCGCAGGCTCCGGATCTGGTGGATCTATTTATATCACTACTAATTTTCTCACTGGTAGTGGAGTTATACAAGCGCAGGGTGGTAGTGCTATGTATAGCAATAGTTCAGAATTATCGGGCGGTGGTGGCGGTGGTGGGCGCGTTGCTTATGGATTTATTAATATAACTAATTGGTTCGGAACAATTACAGCTACGGCAGGAACAGGGGATGAAAATGGAGCGGATGGAACCATATTAACAAAAACATTAACTATTCCTAGCACTCCAACTTTTTTAAGTCCGCTGACAAATAGTTATAATGCGTCGGTAAATCTTATGCTGACCTCGGCTCCCTATGTGGCAAATGGAGCTGAACACACATCTTCATCATGGCTTATCGCCACAGATTTATCTGCAACCAATGTAGTATGGCAAGCAGCAGACAGTAGTTCGTTGGAGTCGGTGACAGTTAATACTACAGATGGTGATTTTGTTGGTGACTACGCTTTAAATACTGAGTTAATGAGCAATACGCAGTATTATGCTTTCGTTACACATACCAATGCTGTTGGTAATTCAGTTCGTTCAGTGGCTGTTCAATTCACAACAGTCATCGTAGGTACACCAACTGGCGTTGAGTATGATTTTTCAACAGACACAGAATATAGCGTAAATCATAATATAATCGAGTTTAACGCTGGAATGGTACAATTGAAAGATTTAGGAGCTGGTTCCTACGCTAATATCGCGCTATCTGGATGGAACGTGTATCTTCCAATAATAATTGAAAATCAAGTTGCTTCAGAGCTTAGCTCGTTTCCGGTGCGAATTCAGTTAACCTATGATGCTGATATGCAAATTAATTTTAATGATATTCGTTTTTTAGATAGTGACGGATCAACCGCGTTAGATTATTGGGTGCAAGATGTAGCAACTAGTACATCGGCAACTATTTTTGTGGAATTACCCACACTGGGTAGTCTCGCTTCAACCACTATTTATATGTATTATGGCAACGCAACTGCACTAACCAATTCTAACATTGCAACAACTATGACGCTGGGCGATGATTTTAGCGGTGCCACTATTAATGAAGTTTGGACTGAGGCAACGCGTGGAGATGCGTCTATCGGTGCTATTTCCAGCGGACAATGGACAAAATCATGTGTAAATTCTTGCCCGTGGTCAAGCACCTATGATTTGCAGGCAGGAATATTTCAAGAACAGCCGGTAGGGACATGGGAAATGGTAACACGGCTTAATTCTTTAATTGGTGATGCAAGTAAACAGCCATACGCCGGATTAATGTTATATGAAAATCCACTAGATGGATACAACTACATTATTAATAATGCGAATGGATCATATTCTGCTCGTATTGATTTTACTTCCCAAGGTAACATATGCAGCGAATGGTCATCTACGTCATTTCCGAAATATTTACGTATTGTTAAAACTGGCGACACAACATATACATATCACCAATCGCAAAATGGAACAACGTGGAATCGGTGCGGTTCATATACCACTAATGATGTAATGTCATATCTTGGGTTGATGATTGGACATCGTACTACGAATGCTGTAACCACCACCGGTGCATTTGATTTTGTTTATGTACGGGATAGTGTAGATACAGAACCAACGTATAGTTTCGGGAGTGAAACAGCGTCGTACGATTATACAGACGTAGCTGTTACATTAACTGAAGCCAGTAGCATTGCAACGTACGATACGCTATTGTCATTCACAGAAACTCGTCCAGTTGGAAATACTGGAAGCGTGTATTATCAAATATCAAATAATGGCTCTAATTGGTATTACCACAATGGCACACAGTGGGCTATAGCGTCGAATAATGCGACTGATAAAAATATAGCGACAGAAGTGAGTGCGTATTTACCGGCCTTTGCGACAGAGGTTGGCACAGGACAATTTTATTTTCGGGCATTTTTAATCAGTAATGGTAGCCAGCCAGTTACACTTGATAATATTAATGTTCGATATAATATCAATCCAACCATGTCTCCTATTGCGCCGCAAGTATTAGTTGAAGATACAGAGCAAGCTGTCATATTGGATTTAAATAATTATTTTATAGACGAGGGCGATACATTACAGTATACAGCCGTTGACTCGTTTGATAGTTCATTAGGTAGTATGATTATTAATGCCAATGGGACGATTGATTTTAATTTAACAGCAAATGCAGCTGCTAGTGACGTTGTGCAGTTTCGGGCTACCGATATTGCCGGCGCTTTTATTAATTCTAATGTTATCAATGTTAGTATTTCAGCAGTGAACGATCCGCCGATAGTTTCTGTTGGGACAGCTACTAACACTCCTAATGAAGATATGTTGACTGTAATATTAACCGCATCTGCCACTGATGTTGAGAACGATTTGCTAACATATACTTGGGAAGAAATAGCGGATGTGACTGAACAATGTAATTTATCTACATTTAATGAGCAAAATTCTGTTCTGTCGTTTATGAACGCGGAATTAAATTATTCATGTACATACGAGATTACTGTTAGTGACGGTATAGACAGTGCTGCAGAAACGGTAGCTGTTGCCATTGCGGCGGATAACGACAAACCGGTTTTTACGGTTATTTCTGATCAGGCGGTGGACGAAGGTGAAAAATTAATTGTATCATTTTTAGCAACTGATGTTGACTCTTCTGTAATTACTTTGCATGCTACGGACATTGACGGCACATTTGCAGCAGCTGGTTTATTGATAGATAATTTATTTTCTGATAATGCGGCTGGTACAGGCACATATACTTGGACGCCAGGTAATAATGATGCTGGGACGTATCGTGTTCAAGTTGAAGCGACAGATGGGGTAAGCACAACGACTAGTGTTTTTACTATAGTTGTCTCTGATATAGAACCAGAGAAAACAGAGGAACCAGAATTTACGCCGATTTATCATCGTCAAGAGATTGATCATATTAAAAATAATCTTCAAGGCACTGGTCAGGTAATTATTTATACAGACGCCAATCAAATTCACTGCACAATTAACGCTTGGTCTAAAGGTGGCGCCATTGGCCAATTAGTTCGTTTAGCCGGACAAGATTATATTGCTGTAGTAAAAAACCGGTTTGGTTCAACTATTCATTTATATGATTTAAATTGTGGTATGATAAATAAGAAAAGATTATCAATCAGATTACATCCTCGTAAAATGGTGATTGGTAATTTTATTGGTCAGACCAATTCTCAGGAAATGGCAGTTTCTTCTAAATATGGAGTGAAAGTTTATATTAAAATACTAAGATATAATTTAGCTAAAAATGAATGGTATCTGTTGCGGCAAAAATCATTTCGTCACATCACCGATAATTATTTTTTAGCTAAAAATAAAACGGGGGATATATTAATTAAAAACCACCGTAATAAAATTTTACGCAAATGGAAAATAAAAAAACATCTAGCTAAAGATACGGTAATTATTATTTAAATTGATACAAAGGTACAACCTTTATTTATCAGTTATCGTTGTTATAGTAGCAAGTTATATTGTATGTTTTACACTATTAAAAAAACAAAAATTATTCGCTACTATTCTTTTATTTATGCTATACTAATCATTAGTAGTTTTTAAATTAATTAATATTAATGAAGGATAATATTAAATACAAAACATTTATGAAAAAAATAACTTGGCTGCTGGTTTTAAGCAGTATTGCTCTAACCGGCTCTGGCTGTGCTAAAAATTTAGCTGAACAAGCGGCTGAAAAGGTGATTGAAAAACAAACTGGGCAAAAAACTGATATTCAACTAAATAATGGTAGCGCGGATGTAACGATTGGTGATACTACCACTAGTCTTGGTAGTGGCACTAGCGTGCCTACTAATTGGCCGACAGATGTTCCACTAGAAGAAAATATTATTCCCAAAGCCTCGTTAGTGAACACTACTACAGCTACGTTAAGCTATAATACTACCAAAGCAGCGAACGATGTAATAAATTTTTACAAACAACAGTTAAATAATAAAGGCTGGAAAGAAGAAGCTTCTACTCAAGCTAATGGTACGTATAGTTATATCACTACCAAAGACAAGAAAAAAACCATGATTACTTATTCGGCTGATCCTACCAGCGCGGATCAAAAATTAGTTACAGTTACGGTAACTACGCTTTAACACACGCTCTTTTTTTGCTATACTGATTTCATGTCTGTAGATATTATTCAACAGTTACACGATGCTAAATTAACCGGCCGAGGTGGTGCTAGTTTTCCCACAGGTAAAAAGTGGGAAATAGTACAACAAGTCCAGAGTGCTAAGAAATATATTGTGTGCAATGTATCGGAAGGCGAGCCGGGCGTGTTTAAAGATGTTTATCTTTTAGAACATTATCCCGAACAAATACTTAACGGCATTAAGTTAGCGCTGGAAGCTATTAATAATAGCACGGCTTATTTATATTTACGGAAAGATTTATTTGATAAATATAAAACCAAATTAACAGCTTTAATTGGCCAGGCGCCGATTAAGTTATTTCGCGAAGTGGGAGGATATCTAGCCGGTGAAGAAACGGCGGTGTGTGCTTCTATTTCCGGCGAATTGCCGGAAGCTCGTTTAAAGCCGCCGTATCCATTTCAAGTTGGTATTTTTGGTCAGCCAACCTTAATTGATAATTTAGAAACGTTTTATGCCGTGGCGCAAATTGCGTCTAACCAGTTCAAACATACCAGGTTTTATTCAATCAGTGGCGATGTGCACAATCCCGGGGTTTATGAATTATCGGAAACGGCTACTATGGAAACAATATTACGTACGACAGATAATTTTCCAGCGGCTAAGTTTTTCGCACAGATAGGTGGTGGTGCCAGTGGTGAAATTAAGCTAGCTAATGAATTTACCCAGCCAGTTGGTGGTGCGGGTGCAATTATTGTGCATCAGTATGCTAAAACTGATTTATACACCTTAATGAATCGCTGGATCAATTTTTTCTTTGCTACCAATTGCGATAAATGCACGCCGTGTCGTGAAGGTGTATATCATTTACGCAACATGATTATTAACAAAACACTTACTGTAGAACAACTAGAACCTATTTTGCAGGCCTTAGAAGTTTCTAGTTTTTGTGGTTTTGGTCGAGGAGTAGCCGTGCCGTTTCGTAGTTTAGTTAGTAAAATTGGCTTACCAAAATAACTTTTATGCTTACCGTAACTATTAATAAAACCAAAATTCAAACCGAACCAAAGCAAACTATATTGGCTGTAGCGGAAGCGAACAATATTGCTATTCCTACTTTGTGTTATCATCCCGATTTAGCGCCGGGAGCCAGTTGCCGTTTGTGCGTAGTGGAAATAAAAGGCAAACCTGGTTTACATACCGCTTGTTCAACCGTTATAGAAGATGGCATGGAAATTATTACCGATTCACCGTTAATTAAAGAAACTCGTAAAACCAATTTAGAATTAATTACCGCGCAACACCAAATATCTTGTGTTACTTGTTCAGTGCAAAGCAACTGCGCGTTAAAAAAGAGCGTTCGTACTACGCGCGCTAATTTAAATCGTTATCCAAAACGCAAAGCGAATTATCCTACTTGTGCATTCGGGCCAGCTTTGCAGTTTAATCGGGCCAAGTGTATTGATTGTAGAAACTGCGTAGTGGTTTGTGCCAAACAGGGGATTAATTTTTTAGAAATTCAGCCGGAAGATGGTTTTTTACAAGTATTACCGTCTAAGAAACCAAATGTAGATTGTATTTATTGTGGGCAATGTTTTGTGCACTGTCCAGTAGGGGCATTCGAAGAAGTGAGCGCGCTTAATGTAATTGAAGAACAACTTAATAACAAAAATCGTACCAAGAAAATCGTGTTTCAATTCGCCCCTTCCATACGTACCAGTATCGGAGAAGAGTTCCATTTACCACATGGCGCGATTGTAACCAATCAATTATCCGGTGCCTTATGGCAATTAGGCGCCGATGTAGTGTTCGATGTAGCCTTAGGCGCCGATGTAACCACGGTAGAAGAGGCCAAAGAATTAGTGGAACGGATTAAAGAAAATAAGCCGTTACCAATGTTTACCTCGTGCTGTCCGGCCTGGGTAAAATACGTGGAGTTTTATCATCCAGAATTAATTCCACATTTAACCACGGTGCGCTCACCCCAAATTATTTCCGGTGGCATTATTAAAACGCACTGGGCTAAACAGCAAGGTATTAAACCGGAAGATATTATAGTGGTTTCCATTATGCCATGTGTGTCTAAGAAATACGAAATTACTCGCAACGAGTTAAACATAAATGGCCAAAAACCAGTGGATTACGTGCTAACTACGCGTGAATTAGCTACTTTGTTACGTAAACATAAAATCGATCTAGCCAAAGTAGAGCCCAAGCCGGCCGAGTTAACCATTGGGGCATCTAGCAGTGCCGGTGTTATTTACGGTGCCTCTGGTGGAGTAATGGAATCGGCTTTACGCACGGCTTATTTTCAATTAACCGGTGCCTCGTTACCAAAATTAGAATACGAAGCGGTGCGTGGTCAAACTGGTATTAAAAAATCCAGTATCAAAATAGGCGAGCGTACTTTGCAGTTAGCTGTAGTGAGCGGAATTAATAACGCGCAAACTATTATTGCCGAATTAAAACAAGATCCACAGGCCTATGATTATGTGGAGGTAATGTCTTGTTGGGGTGGCTGTATTGGCGGCGGTGGGCAGCCATTACCTACCAGTGCCAAAATTCGCCAAGACCGGGCGCAAAGTTTATATAACATCGATACCGCCGCCAAAATCCGTGAAGCGCATACCAATCCGGCGGTGCAGACTATTTATCAAGACGGTTTAATTAATGAAGATATGATTCATAAAGTTTGTCATACTAAATTTGTGCAGAAAGAGAAGGAAGTGAGTTAGCTTCTCTCCTCTAAACGTCCTACCTCACCCCCTAACCCCCTCTCCTCTAAGGAGAGGGGGAAAAATTACAAGATAATAAATAATAATTTAAAAAAACATTTATGATTACTGCCACCTCTACTACATTTAAATCGATACCAAAAGTCTGGCTACGCGCTGGAGTAATTATGGCCGTAATGGTAATAGTGCCGTTGTTTAATTTTCAGTTTATTACGGGGCCGTTAGTAAACGCGTGTTTGTTATTGATAGTGATGTTAGCGGGATTAAATCAGGCTAGATTTGCCGCCTTAATTCCCAGCATTATTGCGTTATCGGTCGGCTTATTGCCAGTGGCATTAGCGCCAACAATACCGTATATTATGTTGGCTAATATTATTTTTGTTACGGTGTTTGATAAGATGCGCGTTAAAAATTACTGGTATGGTGTGATAGCCGCTAGTTTGGCTAAGTTTGCGTTTTTAGCGGCGTCTAGTTATATTGTTGGCCAATTAATGTTTGGCCAAGCCATTGCGGCTAAGGCTACAGCCATGTTAAGTTGGCCACAATTATTAACGGCCTTAGGTGGCGGTATAATTGCGTATGCTATTTTAAAAGCGCTAAAACGGATTTAACATGAACACAATTTCTTTAGAGCGTTTATTTTCGCCACGCTCCATTGCCATTATCGGTGCATCGCATACACCAGGCAAATTAGGCTACGACGTACTAAAAAATACGGTACAGTATGGTTACAAGGGCGAAGTGTATCCCATTAATCCTACGGCCAGCGCTATTGCCGGGCGCGTGTGTTATCCATCGGTAAAACAGGTGCCAGGTAACATTGATGTGGCCGTAATTGCGGTGCCAGCGGTAGCTGTAGCCAGTGTATTAACCGAGTGTGGCGAAAAACAAATTCCGTTTGTAATTATTATTAGTGCCGGCTTTAAAGAGATAGGTGAAGAAGGTAAACAACATGAACAAGAGTTATTACGTATTGCGGAAAAATATCATATTCGTTTAGTAGGACCAAATTGTTTAGGTTTAATTAATGCGCACAACCAATTAAATGCCTCGTTCACGGCCGGTATGCCGAAAGCCGGTAACATTGCGCTTATTTCCCAATCTGGTGCCATGAACGTGGCTATGCTCGATTGGGCCAAACAAAGCCAGCTTGGCTTTTCTAAAATATTATCCGTTGGCAACAAAAGCGATATCGATGAAGTAGAATGTTTAAATTATTTAGCGACTGATACAAATACCAGTGTTATCATGCTTTATTTAGAAAGTTTAGAACATGGTCAGGCGTTTATGGAGGCGGCTTCCAGAATTACCCCAAGTAAGCCTATTATTGTATTAAAAGCCGGTGCTTCACAACAAGCCCAGCGCGCTATTCGATCGCACACCGGTTCATTAACTGGGTCGGAAGAAGCAATTAACGCCGGTTTTAAAAAATGCGGTGTAATACGCGCGGCCACGATTGAGCAGTTTTTTGATTACGGTTTAACGTTTAGTACTCAGCCGTTACCGCGGCATGATAAAATAGTAATTATTACCAATGCTGGTGGCCCAGGAATTATGGCCGTAGACGCCGCGCAATATACTAAACTAGATATTTTTAAATTAAATACCAATTTGCAACAATTATTAAAAACGCAATTGCCAGCGGCGGCCGGTACAAAAAACCCTATCGATGTGATTGGTGATGCTTCCGCCGAGCGCTATGAACACGCGCTTAACGTGTTGTTAGCTGATAAAACCATAGCGGGCGCCATTGCAATTTTAACGCCGCAAACCATGACGCAAGTAAATTTAACAGCGGAAAAAATTGTGAGCGCCGCCAAACGTTATGGCAAGCCCGTGTTAGCCAGTTTTATGGGTGGTGCCGCGGTGCAAAGTGGCCGGGATTATTTAGAAGAGCATCAGATACCTAATTACGAAACACCCGAGCGAGCCGTGTTAGCCATGGATCAATTAATTAAACAAGTGCAACGAAAAATTAAACCATTTAAATTTCCAAAAATATCATCTCATAATGTAATTACTGCACAAAATCACCCACAAATTTCTACCATTACGGCTGAACAATTATTAATGAAGTATAAATTACCAGTGTTACGATCGCAATTAATAAAAACTGTAGCCGATTGCAACACCATAAAACAATTTCCAGTGGTTATAAAAATTGCTTCACGGGATGTAATTCACAAAGCCGCTGCCGGAGCAGTGCTATTAAATATTAATAACGTAACAGAAGCACAGCGCGCTTTTAAGCAAATTACGCAACACGTTCATAAAAAATTTCCTAAAGCCGAAATAGAAGGCATGTTAGTACAAAAACAAATACCGTTATCACGTAAAGCCAAAGAGGTAATTATTGGCATGAAGCGCGATGTGGCGTTTGGACCAGTTATAATGTTTGGGTTAGGCGGTGGCATGGTGGAATTACTCCACGATGTTACCTTCGGCATCGCGCCGTTATCTAAATTAGAAGCCGAACACATGATTAACGCTATTCATACAGCACCGTTATTAGTGCATAACGATAAAGCCGCTATTGTGCAGGCCTTGTTAGCAGTTAGTAAATTAGCTTTGGATTACCCAAATATCAGCGAGCTAGATATTAATCCGTTGATGGTACATCCTACCGGTAAAGGCGCGCATGTGATTGATGTGCGGATTTTACCGAAATGATTGAAACACAGATGTCGCAGATTAAATGCTGATGACTCAGATAATTCCAAATCAATTAATTTTTAATTGTATTAGAATATTTATTAGCTCAGCATAAATTAGTTAAAGTAATTGCTATTAGCCTTCCTTGCTCAATTAATTCTCACTTATTCATTTCTACCTACTTATTGACAGAGTATTTACTTAAGCCGTTGATCAGAATCGAAACGAGCTCTCAGCGGCTGCAATTTTAAATAATTCTTCTAGTTGTCGCAAATACCATAATTTACCTGCGGTATCAAATGTAAAATTGCCATAATTGCCCGTATCCAAATCTACGCCTAGTGCATTTAATTTTTCCTAACAGGATTAGTTAACGCGTATATTCTTAATAATATTCATCCGCACCAATATCGTAATAATTATTATTTGGTCGCTTCTGCCCATCAATATCATTTTTTACACCAAATGCAAAAACATCTGCGCCAGTATCAATAGCAGGTGAATTCTGAATTAAATGTCCGGTGTCCTTTAATAACGGATCAGCATAAATCGAATTTACATCTTCAATCTCATCATCATGAGATCCATAGCGTTCATAATAAACATCAGAAACGCCATAAAAAACGTTATTATAGATATTAAACTCTAAGTAGTCTTTAACTGTGTCATTGAAAAAATCTGTATATACGCCAGTTGTTATTGGTCCATCTAACACATTATTGGCGATATCGAGGTGTGACAAAATACCGTCTGTTGCACTAAAATTATATTCAATTACTTTTTTTATAGCTGTGCTTGATAAGTTCTGAAATGTATTATTTATTATTACACCATTTTGAAAATTATCTGTTGAATCTGAAGATGTAATAACGGCTGTATAATTTGTCAATTGAAAAATATTATTTTCTACCGTTAGATATTCTCCAAACACAGAGATAGCATAAGCCGATGATAAACTTTGTATATTATCATAGAATTTATTGTCTAAAAGCGACAATTTGTCTACTTCTAAATTTAATAATTTACGAGAATAGCTATTATTAGAATTCACAATAAAAGTATTATTTTTTAGAGTAAGAATACCACTTGGGTATGATTTACCTATAAATTCTACTGTATTACCAGTCATATCACTAGAATCAAATGTTATACCTTCAATAGTTACATCAGGACAATCTGATAACTGTATCGATGTTTTTAAAGAAGAGCGCAAGACA
>Ga0172379_10002829_pt1 | contig 29350 bp, 17 predicted proteins | sample GrowelOW334metaG_FD_119756 | JGI IMG/M metagenome (GOLD analysis project Ga0172379, IMG submission 119756) | Groundwater microbial communities from an aquifer near a municipal landfill in Southern Ontario, Canada - Groundwater well OW334 metaG | ecosystem: Environmental > Aquatic > Deep...
AATTCGGTACTCGACTGCAAGGGCATCCGCACCGAGAATATCTGCCTTATGTTGAGACTTCGTCCGGTCCACTCGGCCTCGGACTTTCGCAAGCTGTTGGTATGGCTTTGGCTGATCGAATGGATAAAAAAGATAAAGACCGATTTATTTATTGTTTTTTATCCGACGGCGAGCATGACGAAGGTAATACTTGGGAAGCGATAATGTTGGCAGGAAAAAATAAACTGCGAAATTTAATTGCGGTGGTTGATAGAAATAATATTCAAATAGACGGTTTTACCGAAAATGTTATGCCCCTGGAACCATTGGCGGATAAATGGCGAGCTTTCAATTGGCATGTGATAGAAGTTTCCGGACATGATTTTAGAGCTTTTGAGGAAGCGGTGGTTGAAGCGCAAGCAGTTTATGAAAAACCGATAGTGATTATTTCTCATAACATTCCCGGCAAAGGAGTGAAAGAATTTGAACGTGATTATAAATGGCACGGCAAACCGCCTTCTAAAGAAGAGGGAAAAATGGCGTTAAGAGAACTAATTCAGCAAGGGGAGTCCTTGTTGGAAAAATAATTTTATGCTTAATCCAAAATTAAAACTTAACCCAAAAATTTTTAACGACAATGTAGAGCAAGTTCCGATTCGTAAAGGTTTCGGGAAAGGATTGTTGGAAGCGGGAGAATTAGACAAGAATGTCGTGGCTCTGTGCGCCGATCTAACGGAATCAACCCAAATGAATTTCTTTACTGAAAAATTTCCGGAGCGTTTTGTAGAAGTTGGCGTAGCCGAACAAAATTTAGTGACCATTGCTTCAGGCATGGCAGCGATGGGGAAAATTCCTTTCTGCTCTTCTTATGCGATGTTTTCTCCCGGCAGAAATTGGGAACAAATCAGGACGACCATCGCTTATAATAACAGACCGGTAAAAATAGTCGGTTCACACACAGGCATTTCTGTCGGACCGGACGGCGGGACCCACCAAGCGCTTGAAGATATTGCTTTAATGCGAGTGATGCCGAATATGGATGTCATTTCTCCTTGCGATGCGTTGGAAGCGAAAAGAGCCACACTCGCGTTAGCTAAAAGTAAAAAACCAGCGTATATTCGTTTGGCTCGTGATAAAACGCCGGTCATTACTACCGAAGAAACGCCTTTCAACATTGGCAAAGCGGAAATTTATTGGCTACCAGATATCGAGTTCGCGCAAGTTGGAATAATTGTTACTGGTGATTTGATTTATCGCGCGATATTAGAGGCGAAAGAATTAGAAGCCGAAGGCATCAAAACTAAAGTGATGAATCTATCAAGCATCAAGCCGATAGATGTAAAGGCAATCGTAGAATTAGCAAAAGAAACAAAATATATAGTGACAGTAGAAGAACACCAAGTGATGGGAGGAATGGGTTCGGCGGTGGCTGAAGTTCTGGCGCAAAATTATCCCGTGCCAATTGAATTTATCGGCATTCAAGATAAATTTGGCCAATCCGGCACGCCGGAAGAACTCATTGAGCATTACGGTATGGGCAAGAATTCTATCAAAGACGCGGTGAAGAAAATACTCAAAAGAAAATTATAAAATGCATTTTATAATTTTCTAGCTTTATAGTCTGGCTGATTTTTTAAATTTTCTTCCAATTTTTCTCGAGTGAGCAGTCCTTCTTGCGCGCCGACTTTTTGCACGACAGACATTGCATTGACTCCAGCCCAAGCGAGGGCGTCTGGCAAAGTTTTACCCAAAATAATGGCTGAGACTACAGTAGAAGCAAAAGCGTCTCCCGCGCCGGTGCGCTCGTAAGCAGGTTTTGAATCTGAGCAAGGTTCAATAAAATAAATATCATTACCATCATAAGCGTAAGCGCCTTTTGGTCCGTCGGTGATAACGACATTTTTCGGGCCTAGCTCTTGCATTTTTTTCAACAGTTCGGCCGCTTGCAAATTTTCTACCCCGAGAATTTTTTCCGCTTCTTCAACATTGCAGAAAAATAAATCCGCGCGCTGATAGAGTTTTTCCAGTTTTTCTTTGCCCAGTTTTATTTCATTTTTTCCGGGCTGAAAAGCCAATTTAACATTGGGATGATTATTTAAATATTCGGCTACTTCATTATGAAAAGGAAAAGCATTTTCACTAACCGAAGAAAAGTAAATCCATTTAGGCGTACCAATTTCAGGCAAGTTGTAATCATACTTTTCGTGTTTTATTAAAATAGTGCGATCCGCGGAATACCATAAAACATAATGATAATTAGTCTTCATTCCCGAATTGATTTTAATAAAGTCAGTTTGCACTCTGTCGTTTTGGAGAGAATTGAGACAATCTTTTCCCTGTTGGTCATCTCCGATGTTTGAAACAAGCGCTGATTTGAGCCCTAGTCTAGTAGCCGAGACAGCCGCATTGGCCGCATTGCCAACCGCCGGAGCAATAAAAACATCTTCATAGGGAACTTTATCGGCGAAAGGAAGGCATATTTTATAATCCAAAGCATCTGGTTCTCCGACGACTTCCGCTTCTTTTAGTTTTATAAAAGCGTCTACAACCGTATCTCCAATTGCCAAAAAATCTATTTCATTCATACTATAATCATAGCACAATATTTTATGTCTAAAAAGGTATTTCTATTTTTTCTAAGTATCATCTTTTTCTCTAGTTTTAATGTGGCTCGAGCAAGTTTGATTTTTACAGAGGTTATGTATTATCCATCTGATGGTGATACGACGGGAGAATGGGTAGAACTTTATAATAATGGCAATAGTGATATTTTAATTAAATCGGATAAAGATTCCTATGGGACTAACGCCTGGAAATTTCAAAAAGGATTAACGGAATACTATTTAAATAGCCTAGACTTTACAATAGGTGCTGGTAAATATATTGTTTTAGCGAATGATTCCTCTCTTTTTAACGGTGTTTCATACAAAGTAATAGATTCTTCAGTTAGTTTAAGTAACATTAATGCCACAAGCTTGGCAATTTTAGATGAAGCCAAAGTACCAGTAGCCACTTTACAATATACTCCATCTGCTGGTTCACAAAATACAGGTAAATCTTTGCAATTAATAGGGGGAAGCTGGATAGGAGCAACACCGACACCCGGAATTACCAATAATATTTCAGCTACATCTCCAACTACTGGTGGCGCTTTGGTAAATAATGATTCTACTGTCCAAAATCAGATAATTACCGAAACAAAAACTAAAATAATAGAAGAACCGAAAATTAAAACTCAAATCACCGCGCAAAAAATTGTTTTTGTCGGCTCTTCGGTAACACTAGAGGCAAAAGCTTTTGGTTATAGCAAAGAACCGTTACATTACGGCAAATATTTTTGGAATTTTGGTGATGGTGACGCAAAAGAAATAAAAGCCAATGAAAATCAAAAACTTACCCACACTTATTTTTATCCCGGCGATTATGTGGTGAGCTTGGAATATTATATGAATTATTATAGTGAGATACCGGATGCGTTTGACCAAACGATAATAAAGGTCATGCCGGCGGATATTTTGATATCAAGAGTAGGGGACGAGAAAGACTTTTTTGTGGAATTATCCAATAACACCAGTTATGATGCTGATATTTCAAATTGGGTCCTTGTAAGTAGCGCGAAAAGTTTTATCATACCCCGAAATACAATAATCGGGCCGGAAAAGAAAATAATTATTTCTTCAAAAATAACAGGCATGTCTGTTCTTGATAAAGATACTTTAAAATTAATGACCGCCCAAGGGAATCTGGTTTTTGATTATGCATCTTTTGTCGCCCCAGTTACATATGTTCACCCCCTCCTTATTGAGGAGGGGGTAGGGGGTGGTGATTTAAAAGAACTACCACCTCGCCTTTCAGGCACTCCTCCTCAGAAAGGAGGAGAAGAATCTGTACCTTTATCTCTTTCTGAAACGGAAATTCCGACAGAAGATTTAGAAGCTTTAGCCGTAGAAAGCATGGGAGATAATATTACCCAAAACAGCTTTTCATATTTTCCGACATTAATTTCAATGATTTTTATCGGGGCTTCGGCTGGCGCGGTTTATTTTATTCGTCAAAAGAAAGTTATTTCTAAAACAGGGGATGATTTTGAAATTTTAGATGAATAAAAAAATTTCAAGTTATCCACATAAATAATTGACAATACCCCCTAGGGGGTATATACTCATAATTATGAATATAAATAAACAAAAACTTATTCGCAGGTTAAAGATTTTAGAAGGTCAAGTTCGTGGCTTACAAAATATGGTAGAAAATAATACTTATTGTATTGATATTATTACTCAAACTTCTGCTATCAAACAAGGTCTTTCAAACGTAGAAGATGCGCTTCTTGAAGGACATCTCGGGCATTGCTTAGTGAACCAAATTAAAAATGGTCAAATAAATAAAGCCACCAAAGAAATTTTAAAAGTCTATCAACTGAAAAGAAAATAAAATATGAGTATTCAAACATATAGAATAAAAGGCATGCACTGCGCTTCATGCGGGAGCATTATAGAAAGAACAATCAAAAAGATTAATGGCGTGGAGGAAATATCGGTCAATAACGGCACAGAAAATGCCAAGATTTCTTTTGATGAAAATAAGACGAGTGTAAATGATTTTAATAAGAAATTAGAGCCGATCGGATATTCTTTTATGGTGCCAATGACGGCCAAAGAGATGGGAATGAGTGAAAGTGAACACGCAGAGCATTTAGGACTCAATCAGTCCAAAGAAGAAAAGCTTGCCGAGCTTCACAGTATGCGCAATAAGATTATTTCTGTTGCCCCTTTCGCAATTTTTAGCGTTTTCGTTATGATATGGGATATTTTGACAAGGTTTAACCTTGTCACGGAGATGTCTGTAGGTTGGGTTAACTTTGTGGACTTTTGGTTACCATTTTCAGCTTTATTTACTTTTTTAATTCTGGGCAAACCATATCTTTTAGGTGTGTATCGATTCTTGCGTTACGGCAAGGCCAATATGGATACATTGATCGGTATCGGCACGAGCGTCGCTTTTTTATACAGTCTGGTTGTCACATTTTTAGGTGAAACACTTAAAGCTTTTATTAATACTAATGCAACCTATTATGATGTTACGATTATTGTTTTAGTATTTATCACTTTAGGAAAATATTTAGAGACTCGCTCAAAATTAAAAACCGGAGATGCTATTGAAAAATTATTAAATTTACAAGCAAAAACAGCTTTAGTTATTCGTGATGGCAAAGAAATAGAAATATCAGTTAATGAAGTGGTTCATGGCGATTTGATCATTGTAAAACCGGGGGCAAAAATTCCGGTGGATGGAATAATCACCGAAGGTTCGTCTTTTGTTGATGAATCAATGATTACCGGCGAGCCGATGCCGGCTCAAAAAAAAGTTGGCGACAATGTGGTGGCGGCGACGATTAATACGACCGGTTCGTTTACTTTTCAAGCGACCAAAGTCGGTTCGGAGACATTGCTGGCGCAAATTATAAAAATGGTAGAAGACGCCCAAGGCAGCAAAGCGCCAATACAAGCCTTGGCGGATAAAATTTCAAGTATCTTTGTACCGATAGTGCTGATAATTTCTTTTGTCACTCTTGGCGCGTGGCTTTTACTTGGCACAGGCTCTCTCGGATTTTCTCAAGCTCTTTCTTTTGGCTTGGTTTCATTTGTCGGGATTCTCGTTATTGCTTGTCCTTGCGCCTTGGGTCTCGCTACTCCGACAGCTATTATCGTCGGAGTTGGCAAGGGCGCGCGAGAGGGAATTTTAGTTAAAGATGCAGCGACATTGGAAAAGTTGCACAAAGCGGACACAGTTATAGTTGATAAAACCGGTACAATAACTATTGGCAAACCAACGCTTGTTGATATTCAAAATTTTTCCGACTTCGGGGAGCTAGAATTTCTATCCATTCTGGCGTCATTGGAAAATAAATCGGAACATCCGATAGCTTACGCTGTTACTAGCTATGCAAAAGAAAATAATATAAATATTTCTGATGTTTTAAATTTTGAAAACATTAAAGGTAAAGGATTAAAAGGCATAGTGGATGATAAAGAATATTTTGTCGGTAATGCCAAACTTATCCAAGACCTGGGACTTTCTTTTGATAGTGCAAAATTGGAGCAATATACAATGCAAGGGAAAACTCCGGTTATTCTTACCACTAAAGAAAAAGTATTAGGTTTTGTGATGGTGGCTGATGAAATAAAAGTTGAATCAAAACAAGCGGTAGCCGATTTGCATAAGCTTGGAATGAAAGTAGTGATGTTGACCGGTGATGATGAAAGGACGGCAAAATATATAGCGTCACTGGTCGGCATTGATGAAGTTGTCGCCCATGTGATGCCCGCAGACAAACTGGAAAAAATAAAAGAACTTCAAATGCAAGGACGAGTGGTGGTCATGGCAGGTGATGGCGTTAATGATGCGCCGGCGCTGGCGCAGGCGGATGTCGGCATTGCTATGGGGACGGGAACTGATGTGGCTATTGAGTCGGCCGGTATTACGCTTTTGGGCGGAGATATTTCCAAGCTGGTTAAAGCGATTAAATTGTCAAAAATAACAATGCGTGGAATCAAGCAAAATCTTTTCTGGGCATTTATTTACAACATTATCGGCATCCCGTTGGCTTCCGGAATTTTTTATCCGATCTTTGGTTGGCTGTTGTCGCCGGTCTTTGCCGGTTTTGCCATGGCATTGTCTTCGGTGTCGGTAGTTTCAAATTCGCTTCGCATTAAAAGTAAAAAATTATAATCTATGAAAACATATAAATTTCATGTAGTAGGTACCCATTGCGCATCATGTAAAATCTTGATTGAAGATATTTTAAAAGAGCAGGATTTTATTAAAAGTGCGCGAGTGGATTTAAAAAGGGAAATAGTAGAAATAGAAACTGACAGTGAGCAAAATCCTGAGGAGTTAGCGCAATTGCTGACCAATAAGATAAGAAAAAATGGTTATATGCTGTCGACAGAAAAATTAACTCTGGAAAAGAAAAATGATGATGTCATCTGGAAAGCCTTGCCTATCGGCCTTGCATTCTTGATATTATTTTTCATCCTGCAAAAATCAGGCATTCTTAATCTTGGCATTGGTAGCAAGACAACACCAGTAACCAGTTTTATTATTGGACTTATCGCATCTGTTTCCAGTTGTCTGGCGATTGTCGGCGGTCTGGTGCTTTCGCTTTCCGCTAAAATTTCACAGGACGATAAAAGTGATACCCTTGGCCGTAGCCAAACGGGCGAAGCGAAAACTTTTTTGCTTTTTCATGCGGGAAGACTGGCCAGCTTCGCCTTGCTCGGTGGAGTTCTAGGATTAATCGGTAATGCTCTTGGCATTAATTTCACCCTTACAGCGATACTAGGGATTATTGCGTCTGTGGTGATGCTGATGCTCGGTTTAAATTTAGTGGGAATATTTGCCAAAAATAAAATTACCTTATCTTCCGGAATTTTTCAAAAAGTTTTTTCTGTTTTCAGGAAAATAGAACATAAAACTTTTACTCCGCTCGTTATCGGCTTCGGCACTTTTTTCCTGCCCTGTGGTTTTACCCAATCAATGCAAGTAGCCGCGCTTGGAAGCGGATCATTCGTGGCTGGTTTTTTGATTATGTTTGCTTTTGCTCTCGGCACCTTGCCAATGCTTTCTCTGCTTTCTTTCGGATCAGTCTCTTTCGCCCACGGAAAACACGCGCCATTGTTTTTTAAATCTGCTGGAGTGGTGGTGATAGGCCTCGGCATATTTGCGTTGTTGGCGGGTTTGGCTGGGCTGGGAATTATTAATCCATTATTTAATATATAATTAATTTATGAATAAAACAGTTTCAATAATTGTTACTCTTGGTCTCATTATTGCTCTGGGGATTATTTTTTTAGGCGATTCAAAACCGAAAGATAATAATACAACAGAAGAGACAATGTCAAACATTGAAATAAAAAACGGCGTTCAATACATTACTGTCAAGGCTGGGGGCGGTTATGCTCCCAATGTTTCATTTGCCAAAGCTGGAATACCGACAAAATTAATAATGAAAACGAACGGCATATATGATTGCTCGGCGTCGCTCGTCATTCGATCAATCAATTTTCAAAAAATTCTACCCCAAACAGGGGAAACGGAAATTGACCTAGGTATTCCAAAGGCTGGAGAGCCATTGCGAGGAGTGTGTGGCATGGGTATGTACAGTTTTGAAATTGATTTCCAATAAGCAGAACTTTTCCACATTTGTGTTGTAATAAATTTAAGGCGAATGTTATAATAGTAGGGTATGAAAAAACAAACCATAATAAAATCGGTTCTAATTTTAAGTATATTAATTTTATTTTTTGGTTTGTCTCAAGAAGTTAAAGCAGCTACTGGAGATTTTAATAGTCGGGCAGTCGGCAATTGGAATGCGCCTGCTACTTGGAGTAAGCAACTTACTGGAACAGTAGCATTCGTTAATGGCAATACGGCAGTAGTTGGAACCGGCACTTTGTTTACGACCGAACTAGCCATAGGCGATTTATTGATGAGGCAAAGTTCAACCGGAACTATCCGCGGTACGGTTGCTTCTATTACTGACAACACACACCTTACATTAGTAGCGGGATCGAGCGGGAGCGCGAGCGGCGCTTATAGTAAAGAAGCCGTACCGACTTCGGCTGATGGAATTATTACCATTACCCATAACATTACCGTGACTGCCGATGTGACCGTGGATCAAGTTGTTTCAACCGGCACTAGAACTTTAACGATTAATAGTGGAGTTACTATGATCGTCGCTGATGGAACCGGAACAGATTTTTCAACTGCATCAACAACCCTTACAGTGGATGGAACCCTAAATGTTAACGGTACATTTACCGGGCCGGACAGTATTACCATTAATAATGGTGGCGTTATAAATGTGACAGGCACTTTTAATCCTGCCAATGGGAACCCTGATTTAATTATTAATACCGGAGGAAATTTAAATTTAACTGGTACTGGTAGTATAACAATGAGTTCTATTTCAACCTTGAATGTTTCCGGAAATGTTACTATGTCCGACAGCAGTTTTATTTCTCTAACCAGAGGAAATGGCGGCGCGTTAGGAACTATCCTTTCGGGTGGATTAATTACTATGTCTGGAACTTCTAACATCAAAGGCGCTGCGGGCAGTAATGCTAACGGTGTTGTCTTAAATGTGCTCTCTGGTGGTAATTTAATTATGGGTTCAAGCGCGACAATTTCCGGACCGGGTAAATTTACTTTAGCCAGTGGTGGTTCAATGTCTATCGGCTCTAGCGCTGGTATTACTTCATCCGGAGCGACAGGCAATGTCCAAGTTACTGGCACTCGCACTTTTGATACTGCCGGAAACTATACATATAATAGTATTGCTACTCAAAATACCGGCAACGGTTTGCCGGCTACGGTTAATAATCTGACTATCAATAATGTTATTGATACTGTCACTTTAGATTCCAGCGTTGCCGTCGCTGGAACTCTGCAAGTTAGCACTAGCGCGATTCTTGTTCCAGTAGCTTCAGCAGTGATTAGTGGCGCTGGAACTTTGACCGGCAATGGCACAGTTCAAGTAACGCGAACTGTCGCGACGGCCGATTTTTCATCTCAATATACGATTGCCAATAAAACAATTACCAATCTGACAGTAGACTATGCCGGCGCTGCTCAACAAACTGTCAGCGCGTTAACTTATGGCGGACTTAAAATTTCTAATAATTCCGGCTCAGATCCGGACACCAGCCCTTCGGTCATTTTTGCCGGCTCGGTCTCCGCGACAAATTTTATCGCAACGACTGCATCAATTAAAATTCGTTTTCCCGCGAGTTCTACTTTTACTTCCACAAACATAAACTTAAATGGGCAAGCAGCCGGCACCAGAGTGGCTTTAAGAAGTTCATCCGCCGGTTCTCCGTGGAATTTTGTGGTGAGCGGAAGCCAGACAGTGCTGGATGTAGATGCAAAGGATTCAAATGCTTGCAGTGGCAATCATATCAACGCAATCAACAATAGTAATCTCGATTCGGGGGGCAATAGCTGTTGGGATTTTGGACCGACGAAATTCGTGATTTTAGATCCGACTGATGATGTGGTTGGCAATTCGGTAACGATAACTATCCAGGCGCAGGATGCCAGCAACAATGTAGTGACTGCTTACAGCGATGGTGTTACTTTGAATACAGATGGTTCGGCTACGGGCGAAGGGCTGGTGAATATCACAAGCGGTGTTGGCACTATTCAAATAAGTGATGAAGTGGCGGAAACAGTTAATTTGTCTCTTACCGATACACAAGCAACGGGCTTGAATGTTTCTTCAACCCAAGATTTAGTTTTTGCCACTGGGTCCATTTTTCAGTTTGCGATTAATAATCCCGGTGATATTACGGCTGGAACTAGAGTGGGCTATACCGTCACTCGCAAAGATCAATTTGGAAATTTAATTGCTTCAGGCTCCAGCACCGTTTATCTTTACACTAGTTCCGCGAGCGGTCTTGGATTTTTCTATGATGCTGTGACGGGAGGCAATACTATCACCTCAATCACTATTCCGGACGCTTCCTCGTCAGCTAATTTTTGGTATGGAGAGGGCAGGGCCGGTTCATTTTCTATAACTGTTTCCGACAATAATTCTGCGCCTGATGGCGCCACCGGCGTAGCGGATGCGAGCGATTCTGTCGAAGTTTCTGCTGGAGCTACGACAGTCTTATCATTAAATGATCCAGGCGGGATGGTGATTGGCAATCGTTTAGGCTACACTGTTACCCGCAAAGACGCTTTTGACAATGTAGTCACTGCTGGCAGTGGAACTTTTTATCTGTATAGTAATTCCACCGGCGCCAACAAAGCATTCTATGATGCGGGCACAGGGGGGAATGTCATCACTTCAATTGCAATTCCGGACGGCTCCGCTTCGGCGAACTTTTGGTATTTTGAAGATACGGAAGGAACTTGGACAATTACCGCTTCCGATAACAATCTTGCTCCGGATGGCGTCTCGGGCGTCGTTGACGCTACCGATAATGTCACAGTTACTGCCGTGCCGGTCACTCCAACCAAGATCGTTATTTTAGATCCGGCCGACAGCACTGCCGGCACGGTTACGGCAGTGACAATAAGGGTAATTGATGATAGTAATTCTCTTGATACATCTTTTAGCGGTACCGTAACTCTCAATACTTCCGGCTCTGCTATTGGTGGCGGTATTATCACTATTGCTAATGGAATAGGAAATGCTAATTTAAACGACAATACGGCTGAGACGGTCAATTTATCTCTTGCCGATAGCGGCGGCACGGGCCTAAATGTTTCTTCCACTCAGGATGTTATCTTTGCCGCTGGCGGAGTAGCGCAATTTACAATTGATGATCCGGGTGATGGCATTGCCGGAAATCGTTTTAGCTACACCGTTACCCGCAAAGATCAATTTGGAAATTTAGTTACTTCCGGTATTGACACAGTTTATCTTTACACTAATTCTCTTGGAACTCTTGGTAAGTTTTATGACTCGGCGAGTGGAGGGAATATTATCGTCTCTGCGAACATCGCTGTCGGACAGTCCTCGGCTGTTTTCTGGTACGAAGAAGGCACGGCTGGATCTTGGACGATAACAGTTTCCGACAATAATACTGTTCCGGATGGCGCCTCTGGCGTGGCGGACACTAATGATACTATTGCCATTACTCCTGCCACAACGCACGACTTTTTCTTAAATGATCCGGGCGACATGACTACCAGCACTCGCTTGGGCTACACGGTTACTCGCAAAGACGCTTTTGGAAATTTAGTCACTAGCGGTTCGCAAGTGGTGAATTTAGGGAGTTCATCTTCTAGCGCCAATAAAGCTTTTTTTGATGTTGCGACAGGCGGCAGCGGATTAATTTCTGTCACTATTGCTGATGGCGCAAGTTCTAAGAACTTCTGGTATTTTGACGACACAGCCGGAAGTTTTGTTATCACCGCTAGTGGGAGTGGAATTACTGATGCGACAGATAATGTGACAGTCAGCATTATCCCAATCGTGGCTACTAAATTAGTTATCAGCGCCGTGTCAAATGCCTTAACTGGCTCAACGGTTACCGTCACCGTCAGCGCGGAAGATGAAGACAGTAACATTGATACAACTTTTATCGGCGATGTGACTTTGAAAGCTACTGGTTCGGCCACGGGTGAAGGAGTGGTGAACCTTATAAATGGCGTTGGAACTAAAAATATCGCCGGTACGGTATCCGAAATTGTTACTCTTTCTTTGCAAGACACGGGCAATATGGGTCTAAATATAGATTCTACCCAAACTATAACCTTTAGCGCCGTGCTGGTACCATCCTCGCCAACAATAGTTGGTGAAGCAGTGCCAACAGGACCGAGCTTCGCGATAAAGTTTTCCGGCACAGCGTCTCCGGGCTCGCTGGTTAATGTTCTCGGAGTTCCGGAGGGTGGCAATGCTGCCCAAGCGGTAATTTTGGATCAGCAAATTTCCGGCAGCAGCGGATCATTTGGAATGAGTTTGGATAATCCAGACACCAAGTCCGCTTTCTATATCGTTTCTTTGACAGATAAAAATAATATTCCTGGCCAACTGAAGATCTTTTCCAAAGTGCCGGACGTAGCCACTTTGAGCAATATTGTTTTTGCCCCGACCATCAGTCTGCTTCGCTCTTCAGTTAGAAAAGCTGATTTCTTAAGCGTCTTCGGTTTTGCTAGCGCCGGCAGTTCTATGGAGGCGCAATTTGACGGCAAAACAAAAGCAAAGGAAACAACGATAGCCGGGAGCGACGGTTCATATAAGATTCTTCTTTCCACCGCCAATTTGTCACTAGGGAAGCATTCAGTGCGTGTTCGATCTGTCACCAATGGCAAGCCAAGCGACTATTCACTCTCTCGTTCGTTTGCCGTTTCGGCTCTCTTTAATCCGGAAGTTGATCTGAATGGAGACGGAATAGTGGATGTAAAAGACATTAATATCTTAAATTCGGACTGGAAATCTACTGACCCAAGCATTAGGGACAATATTGATTTCAACCATGATGGGAAAGTGGACTTGCAGGACTTAAGCATCTTTACCCAAGCAATTAAACATTAATTGTTTTATAATAATAATTAAATGAAAAAACTTATTTACATTCTGACAGTCGTTTTTGTTTTTTCGCTTTTTGTCTCGCGAGTTGATGCAGCCACTCTCAATCTGACAGCCAGTTCAGACACTTACAAAATTGGAGATACCTTTGACGTGAATGTCAAAATTGATTCAGAGAACGAAAGCATTAACGGCGTGCAGGCGACCGTCAAATTTGATTCTACTCTCTTGGAGGTGGTCAAAACAGACAAGGCCAGTTCTGTTTTTGATTTCTGGTTGACCGATCCAGCCATCGAAACTGGGCAATTAAGCTTCATCGCGGCGTCTACTGCGGGTTACGACGGCCAATCACTGCAAGTCTTGGGAATTATTTTCAAAGTGAAAGGTGCCGGTACCGGTGATATTACTTTGAGTGATGCAGCGATTACGGCAGCCGATGGTAGCGGTTCTAATGTCTTGTCTCAAAATAACAACCTAACAGTGGCCCTGGCTTCTTCCGTTGGCAAAACAAAACCGACACAAATAATCCGCGAACCGAGTTTGGCGGCGGGCTCTCCAGCCAAGCCTGTCATTTCCGTATCTCTTTATCCTGACCCTGCTAAATGGAACAATGTTTCCGCTAATTTTTTTATTAGTTGGAAATTACCGAGCGACGTTTCTGGCGTCGCGATGGTCTTGGATAAATCTGGCAGTACTATACCGGCAGAGTCCGAAGGCTTGTTTGAGTCTAAACAATTTTCCGCTTTAAATGATGGTATTTATTATATTCACGCGCGATATAAAAATAATATCGGCTGGGGACCGACACTGCATTACAAAATAGCGAACGACACCACTCCGCCTGCTAAATTTTCCATTATTTTCCCGGATGGTCAGCCAACCGATCTGCCGATGCCTGTCATTACTTATAAATCAACCGATTCGCTTTCCGGCATCGCTCGTTATGAGATTAGCGTTGACCAGAATGCTCCGATCATCGTCTCAACCAGTTCCTCTAATTTGCCGCTACAAATACCCGGAAAACACGTGCTAAAAATCAGCGCTTATGACAATGCGGGCAATGCCACCCAAAATAGCCTTGACTACGAAATTATATCCATAGAGCCACCGACAATAACCTTGACCAATAAAAATGTTTTCACCGGCGAAGGCGGGTTCTTTATTTCCGGTACGGCGAATTCTAAATTTAAGGTAAGAGTTGAGCTCAAAGATAAATCAGGCAATGCCGTTTATACCGACCTGAAAATACCCGACGAAAAGGGAAGTTGGAATGCCAGTATTGATACTCCGCTCAAAAAACAAACCTACCAATTCGAAGTAGCTACGGTGGATAGTCGGGGAGCAGTGAGTACTGTTCTAAAATCGGAATTGTTGACTGTGCGCGATCGGCCGATATTGACCATCGGCAGTATAGAAATTACCCTGACTTGGTTTTTCGTCCTATTTATATTAATAGTTCTAGGCGCGTTTGGCTTGGGTTACACGTCAGTCAAATTTGCCGAAGATGAGAGGAGTTTGGATACTATAATGGCGGGACGCGACATAGAAAATGTTTTTAATCTGTTTAAAAAAGATATCAAAGTAATTCTCTCAAAATATACTGATCAAGGATTAGAGTCTAACGGTGTGATGGAAGCAAAAGTTTTATTAGAAAAGTTATTATCCAGGATGGAAGAATTAAAGGGTTATGTCAAAGAAGATGTGGGAGATATCGGCAATCAACGGCACTTTCTCCGCTCCGTAGTCAATAAAATAAAGGACTTATTGCATATTAAATAATCAAAATGCTATAATCACCATTATGCAAACACCAAAGATATTAATCGTAGAAGATGAGACGGTATTGTCATCAGCTCTATCTATAAAATTCGAGAAAGAAGGTTTTGAAGTGAAGGTTGTGGAGAGCGGAGACCTGGTTTTATCTACTGCCCAAGACTGGAAGCCCAACCTCATCTTACTTGATTTGCTTTTGCCTAAAAAATTGGGGAAAGATGTTCTCCAAGAGCTCAAAGCAGATCCCGAACAAAAGTCTATTCCAGTAGTGATATTGTCCAATCTGGACAGCGATGACGATATTAAAGCCTGTCTGGCCATGGGAGCGGTAGATTATTTCGTCAAAGCCAATCATCCAATTAAGGAAATTATAGAGAAAGTGAAAAATATTGCTCTCAAGCCGAGATAGTTGACGGGTCTGGAGTAAATTACAGAATAAGACTTTTCTCTGTTGTGGCATAGTTTAGGCTTGTTATATGATAAAGGATAGTTGTGGTATAATAAGTTTACTGAAGTTCTTTGAAACTCGTTGGTTAATAAAAGTTAAATGTATGAGCGATATTTCTAAAAAAATATCAAACAATAAGAACCACATTCGTTGCAAGAAGTGCAATAAACTTCTAGCAAAGTGCTTGTCTCCTGGACATTTTGAAATAAAATGTTTGCGTTGTGGTTTAGTTGAAACTGTTTTAAGGGAGAATACTTGAAATTTAATTTTTTATAGAGACTCATGAAGCCCAAGGTCGCAATTAACTTATTTCATGAGTAATATAAAATATGAAAAATAACAAACAGCAAAGTGAGTTAAAAGAATCCAGAGAACTCGCTCTGCATTATATGAAGACGCTAGCAGAGGTGGCTAGAGAATTCCTCCTAATTCTCGATTCTGATCTTAGAGTAATTTCAGCAAATCCCATTTTTTACCAAAATTTTAAAGTATTACCAGAACAAACGGAAAAGAAACTGCTTTATGAATTAGGCAATGGTCAATGGAATATTCCGGAATTAAAGAAATTATTGGAAGAAATCTTACCCGATAAAAAAGTGGTGAAAGATTACGAAGTTCAGCATGTTTTTGAAACCATCGGCGAGAAAACAATGTTGCTTAACGCCAGGCAAATAGACTCGGTGCAATTGATAATTCTGGCGATTGAGGATATCACAGACAGGAAAAGCCTGGAAGCACAATTAGCCGAATATACCAAAGGGTTGGAAATGAGTGTGGCCAATAGAACCCGAGAGTTGGAAAATAAAATCAAAGAATTGGAAACTCTTAATAAAACTATGATTGGCAGGGAATGCAAAATGGTGGAATTAAAAAAAGAAATTGAGGAACTTAAGAAAAAGTAATAAAAATAATATATTGAAATTTTAAAAATAATGATATAATAATTATAGGTTTTTGCAATATATGCGTTATAGAATAGCTAAAATTTTGGCATTAATTATCGGAATTGAAGCCTGTTTGGTTATGATTGGCTGGGTCTTTAGCATTGATTCCTTAACCCGAATTTTACCCGACGGCATCAATATGAAGTTTCCGACAGCGCTGATGTTTTTTTTCTCTGCTTTTGGTCTTTATTATATAATCCGCATCATTGAAAATAATTATGAGCTCTCACGGGTGATACTGCCCGGTATTTCGTTATTTATTTTTTTAATTATGAGCACGTTATTGGCCACCGGGTTGTCTGGCGAGAAAATCGGCATAGAAGATTTTTTTATAGTTGCACAGAGTTCGGCTAACAGTCTGGGGTTAGGATTGCCTTCTATTCTCACCGCCATTAATTTTATTATCTTTGGCTTAGCCTGTATGTTTTCTTTGTCTTTTGATGCCAATGATAATTACAAGAAACTTAAATTTTTTAGTTACCCTATTCTCATAACTGGTTTAATCGCCGTTTTGGGTTACGGCTTACATTTACCCATTTTATACTATCAATTTAGCATTTCAACAATACCGATGGCTCTAAATACCGCTTTAACTTTTATTTTACTGGGTTCGGGGTTAATAATTATGAGCTTTGCTAAAACTGCGAATGAAACTTAATACCAAAATTGTCGTTCTAGTTTTAGAAATAGGGCTAATTCCTGTACTATTACTAGGCTTCGTCGGTTATTCTAATACCAAACAGCAAATTATAAAAAATACTTTTACCAAACTGGATGCCATTGCCCAGATTCAAAAAAACCGAGTAGAAGAAATTCTCCAAAATCGGTCAGATTCATTTACCAGTAATGACATAAATGATGTGGTAAATGATTACACCGGACTGGGGGATACCGGCGAAACATTATTAGCCAAAAATGACGGCCATGGCAATGCTCTTTTTATAACCCCTATTCGTTTTGATGCAAAGGCAGCTTTTGTCCGCACGGTGCCAAAAGAAAGAACCGACATTCCATCAATCCATGCCATTAATGGAGAAGAGGGAATTTTTGATAACCTTGTAGATTATCGCAATATACCGGTTTTTTCGGCTACTCGCTATATTTCCGAAGTTGGTTGGGGAATTGTGGTAAAAATTGATCAAGCAGAGGCGATGGCTCCAGTGCAAAAATTAGGAGAACTATCTGTATTTCTTGCCATCCTATCTGGAATTTTTATAGTTTTAATTGGAGCTGTGATTTCACGCTCTATTACCGATCCGATTTATAAATTGATCGCGGTAGCTGATAAAACTGCGGAAGGCGATTTGTCGCAACGTATTAAAGTTGCAACCCATGATGAAATCGGTTCACTTGGACAGGCATTCAATACTATGGCGACCAAGCTCAAAGAATTTTACGCGACATTGGAAGAGAAAGTGCGTCTCCGCACACAGGATTTGGAAAAGGCAAACATTGCCGCCCAAAATGTTCTGGAGGATTTAAATATTGAAAAGATAAAAACGGGGAATCTAGTGAATGATCTGAAAAAGTTTAAATTAGCGATGGATAATACTTTTGAACAGGTTGTGATTACTGATTCGGAAGGGACGGTAATTTATGCCAACCAAGCTGTTGAAAAAATTACCGGCTATAAACCCGAAGAAGCGCTAGGCAAGAAAAGCGGAGTCCTTTGGAAGACGCCCATGTTGCAGGAATATTATCAAAAAATGTGGAATATTATTAAAAATCAGAAAAAAGTTTTCATCGGAGAAATACAGAATAAGAGAAAAAACGGCGAGATCTATGTTGCCGCCATAAGTATTTCTCCAATTCTGGATAAAAACGGAGAGGTGGAGTTTTTTGTAAGTATTGAACGCGACATTACCAAAGAAAAAGAAATTGACAAAGCTAAAACAGAATTCGTTTCCCTGGCTTCGCACCAGCTTCGCACTCCATTGACCGCTATTAATTGGTATGTAGAAATGTTGCAGTCAGGGGATGCGGGCAAATTAAATAAAACACAAGGCAAATATCTGGAAGAAATTTACCAAGGTAGTGGACGGATGATAAAACTGGTCAATGATTTATTAAATATTTCCCGCATAGAAACTGGACGATTGAAAGTTGAACCGGAGCCGACCGATCTTGTTTCGTTTATTAGCGATATTGTTCAAGAGATATGGCCGTGGAGCGCTACCTTGCATCGCGAAGTGGTTTTTGAAAAACCGGAAGGTCTGCCCAAAATAGCTATTGATAAAACTCTTATCCGCCAAGTAGTCCACAATATGATTACTAACGCGGTGCGCTATTCGCCAGCCAGTAAAAACCCCGTCAAGGTAGAGTTGGAGAAGAAAGATGATGGTTATGTTATCAGTGTTTTGGACGAGGGTATCGGCATTCCCAAGGAAGCCCAAGGGAAAATTTTTGGAAAATTCTTTCGGGCGGATAATGCCCGCGAAGTAGAAGGAGAAGGTTCGGGTATTGGCCTGTATATTTGCAAATCAATAGTGGACATGACTGGCGGAAAAATATGGTTTAAATCGCCGACCGCTTTCAAGAAAGTTGATGGCGTAGAAATAGGCTACGGCACGACTTTTTATCTCTCTGTCCCAGTGTTCGGCATGAAAAAGCATGAAGGAGAAAAAGAACTGGCGTAAATATTTATCTTGTCGTATAATTAACACATGGCTGACGAAATAAAAAATAATAAAAAAATACTGGTGATTGAAGAAGTGGAAGATGAGGCCTCCCTACGGAACGCGCTCCGCGACAAATTTACTCTTGAAGGTTTTAGCGTACTTGAAGCAAAAAATGGAGAGGAGGGCTTGGATGTCGCCCTGCGAGAACACCCGAATATTATTTTACTAGATATCATTATGCCCAAGATGGATGGCTTAACGATGATGAAAAAGTTGCGAGAAGCAGACGAATGGGGAAAGAAAGTGCCGATCATAATTTTAACCAATCTCAGCGCGGAGGATGACAGGATAAATCGGATGATTGCGGATTATGAACCGGCTTACTATTTTGTAAAGTCGGATCACACCATGGATGAGTTGTTAGAAAAAATCAAAGAACGGCTCTCTCGGCCAGTTTAAGCGGTAAGTTCAATAATAACGCTTATTTATTGATTGTCTATTGGACATGTCCATTATGCTCTTTGAGCAAATACCTGTTTTGCCAGGGCATTTGTTTTTTTGCCTTTTATTGACAACGGAAGATATACACTTTTTATAAACAGAAATGATTGACAGGCAAAACTTGGAGAGTAAGATACAGTCGGCAGAATTTATTTAATAAGTGGGCATTATTAGCTATTATTTTTTAATAAAAGATATGAAAAAAAATCACCTAGGGGTAGCAGGTTTTATTAAGAATTCTTTTGTTGTTTTGACCGCCATGGCCGTTATCGCTGGTGGTTTTTTTGTGCCTAATTCGGCGTCGGCAGTGGGAGGAGCAACTGTTTTGCCGGCGAGTGAAGGTGCCAATATTTCTATTGACACGACTGCGCCAAACGGAACTGGGGCTTATACAGAATTAAGTGGACCAACTATTACTGAAGGCATGGCTGGAGATATTTCTGTTGGTGTTCATACTATCACTTTGCCTGTAGGTTGGGAATTTAATACAAGTTCGGCCGTAACAGTATATAAAACAAATGGTAACATTCAGCCAACTAGTCAATCTGCAGTATTAACTTCTAATACGCTTACTTTTACCATCACCCAAGTTTCGACAAATCCAAGCTCTCTTGCTTTTATTTTTAATAATATGCAAGTTCGACCAACAGGAACAGCTGTGAGTTCTGGAAATATGACAATGACAGCGGGAACAATTACTGGAGTTGACGGAAACACAAATTTTGGAACTTTGACTACGGTGCCCGGAGTAGTTACAAAAGTTGCTTTTACGACTCAACCAGGCGGTGCTGTATATGGTTCTAATTTAAATCCTCAACCAGTTATAAAAACCCAAGACCAATTTAGCAATGATTCTGCCAATGGAGCTACCGGTAAAACAGTAGCTTTAACATTATCCGGTGCCGGAGCATTGCTTGGCGCGATTTCACTTGATATTGGTAGCGGGATAGCCTCTTTTACTGACTTGGGGGTAAACGCAATCGGCACAAAACAATTAGTGGCAGAAACAACAGGCCTAGCAAGCATCACCAGTGATCCATTTGATATTACCCAAAAAACTCTTACCGCTACCGTCACTGCCAACAATAAAATATATGATGGCAACGATACAGCTGTAGTTACCGGGGCGGATGTATCTGCTGGTTTGGTTTACGGTGATGCAGTGACTGCAGATATAACGGGTGCTACTGCAATTTTTTCTGACGCGAATGCAGAAAATGGAAAAACGGTAACTGCCACCGGAATTGTTTTAGTCGGAGAAAAATCTTCCAATTATAGTTTTGATGGAACAGGAACAGGCACAGCCAACATTGCACCGTTAGAAATTACAGTTACTCCAACAGCCGCGCAAAATAAAGTTTACGGAGAAACTGATCCGACTTTTGCATACACTTTTGATCCAGCTTTGATTAGTCCAGATATTTTCACTGGCGCCTTAGGTCGGGTAGCTAACGAAAATGTAGGCGCATATGCTTATACCCTTGGCGATCTGTCTGCTGGTTCTAACTACCATTTAAATCTTGCAGAAGGAACATTCACGATTACGCCCAAACCCCTCACCGTCACTGCCGCCGGTATAAATAGAGAGTATAATGGCGCAATAAATGCAACAGTCACTCTATCAAGTAGCGATGAGGTTTCGGGCGATGGTTTAATTTACGCTTACACTGGTGCCTCTTTCTTAACCAAAAATGCCGAAAATGGCAAACAAGTAAATGTTAGCGGCATCAGTATTGGCGGTCCGAAGGCGGGGAATTATAATCTTCTTAATACTGAAACTCAGACAATCGCTAATATTACCCAAAAACCGATTACGGCAACGCTTAATCTAAATAATAAAACTTACGATGGTGACACCGGCGCAATATATTCATCAGGCCAGCATGTTGTATTGCACGGGCTTGTTGATGGAGATGTAGTTACCGCGAGTGATGGCGATAAAGCATTTCTGGATAAAAATGTTGGTGTAGATAAACCCGTAAATGCAACAGGTATAATTCTCGGCGGTGCTGATGCTGAAAATTATCAATTTGATGGTACAGGAACAGGTGTATCCACAATCAGCGCTCGTGCAATCACGGTTACAGCCGTGACTGACACTAAAGTTTATGATGGCACGGTAAATTCCTCTGGAACTCCCACTATCTCTGTACACACAATAGCTGCTGGCGATACGGCAAACTTTATACAGGCATATGATAATAAAAATGTTGGCACAGATAAAACACTTACGCCGAGCGGAACGGTAACAGACGGAAATGGCGGAAACAATTATGCTGTTACATTTGTCCCAGTTTCAACAGGAGCAATCACCATTAAAGAATTAACGGTCACCGGCGCAACAGTTACAACAAAAGTTTATGACGGAAATACCGTTGCCTCTATCACAGGCGCCACTCTAAGTGGAAATATCAATGGCGATACCGTTATTTTAGAAAATGCTTCGATTGGAGCATTTAGTTCTAAAGATATTGGAAATGGGAAAACTGTGGCCACTGCTCCAATGACAATTTCCGGAGTTGATGCCGGGAACTATACTTTAACCCAACCAGCTCTGACGGGTGATATTACAGCGAAGGAATTAACGGTCACCGATGCAACAGTTACAACAAAAATTTATGACGGAAATACCGTTGCTGTCATCACAGGCGCTACTCTAAGTGGAGTTGTTGATTCTGAAGATGTTACTTTGGCAAATCATACTTCAGGTACATTTGCTTTAAAAAATGTCGGAACTCATTCTGTGGCCACTGCTCCAATGACAATTTCCGGAGTTGATGCCGGGAACTATACTTTGACCCAACCAGCTCTGACGGGTGATATTACGCAAAAAACTCTCACTGTCACCGCGACCGGCATAAATAAAGTCTATGATGGAACAGATGCGGCAACTGTAACTCTTGCGGATGATAAAGTTTCAGGAGATATTTTAACTCCATCTTACGCCACGGCAACATTTGTGAATAAAAATGTTGGCCTAGGAAAAGCTGTAAGTGTTTCCGGTATTTCTATAAGTGGTCCAGATGCCGGTAATTACGCGGCTAATTCATCAGCTTCAACTACGGCAGATATTACAGTAAAAACGTTAACGGCAACTGTAACGGTCTCAGATAAAGTTTATGATGGAACTAATACAGCAATAATAACAAATCGCGTACCCATTGGCGTTGAAAGTGTAGATACTATTGTATTAAGCGGCGGAACTGCAACTTTTGCTAATGGAGTAATTGGAAATGATAAAGCAGTTACGGCTTCAGGTATTACTATTAGTAGCGGAAACGAATTAGGAAATTATTCTTTTGACGGCACTGCAACAGGAACAGGAAATATTCTTCCGATACCGACGGTGGTTTATGTGAACGGTATCTTTACTGGTGAAAGTGCCGGTGGACATACTTTTGGTTATGATGCTTTCTCCACAATTCAGGGAGGTGTAAATGCGGTTGATGTTGATGGAACAGTCAACGTTGAAGCGGGAACTTATGCCGAATCAATTACAATTGGGAAAGATATTTCTATTATTGGCGCAGGAATGACGACAATAGTAGAACCCGCCATAGACCAAAATGGATTTTTTGTGACGGCTGATGGAGTAACAATACAAAATCTAAAAATAAATTTGCAAACGAGCGGTGTTGATGCGCAGGCGGTAAGACTGGAAAATGCAGACAATGTGACCATCTCTGATAATGAAATTACAACAACTGGAAACAAAGGAGTCGGTATTTGGATTGGTAATGTCGGTTATGGAAATTCTAACAATCTTAATATCACTGGAAACACTATTACGATCAGCGATGAATCAACCGGCATATATGCCGAGAGAGGAAATCCTGCCTCAACGGGGTGGCAAATTACTTCAAATATCATAACGGCTAATCTTGGAAATCCTATTGAACTTTATGATGTGACAGATTCCACGGTTGATGGAAATACATTCACCACCACATCATCCGGCGGTTCAAATGTTATGTGGTTTGCTGAACTTTCTGATCTTTCCAGCCTTGTATTCAGCAATAACATTGTTAGCGGTTCTTCTGGAAGCGAAGTGGCAATTGGAACTGGCGCTAAAACTGAATCATCTCATTCTGTCACAACTGTTACGATTACCGGCAACACACTTAGCAACTGGGGATCGAGAGGACTGCGTTTGGGATATGTATCCGGGACTGGAACTACAACCGGAGTCACTGCGTATAGCAATAAATTCTTAAGTGCAGGTGAAGCATTGAAAAACTTGGATGCTTCGCAAGTTAATGTTGAAAATAACTGGTGGGGCGTAGCGGTGCCTAATTTCACTACAGCAACAGTTGGTAATGTGGATTATGATCCGTGGTATTTAGATGAAGCAATGAGCATTCTTTCTTCTTCTATCAGTAAAGACATAATTTCCGTTGACGATTCTTATGTTGGAGACTCAACACCAACAGGATACTATTTAGGCCTTAATGCTTTTACTACTATCCAAGAAGGTGTGGCCGCAGTGACGAGTAGTGGAACGGTTAATGTTGCAGCGGGAAGTTATACCGAACAAGTAACCATCAACAAATCTTTAGACTTGATCGGTGCCGGCGAGGGAACGACCACAATTCTTGCTCCCGCCGTGCGAACGGGTTCAGTATCGCAAGTGTTAAGCGACCGTACCATTATTCATGACTATCTCCTAGGAGCGTATGCTACCAGTGATACGATTGATGTAAGAGTTGAAGGCTTTACGATTGATGTCGGTTCTCAAAATAAAACTGCCGGCACAGGACAAATAGACGGAGTATTTTTCCGAGACGTAAAAGATGTTAGCGATACAACAGTGGCTGGTCTATTTTCCAGCACCATTCATAATTTTGCCGCCGCACCATCCTATGAAGGTTTTGGAGTAGTAGTTTACGGCGATTCTCTCCTTACCTTAAATGATAATGACATTAGTGATTACACCCGAGATGGCATAGGCATTAATCGTTTGAATGGCGAAGGAACAGCAAATCCAAATGTGACAATCAGCAACAACACTATTACGGGGACAGTTACTTCCTTAAATGGCATCAGTGTTGATACTGTCTCTGCAGGTGCGGTAACGGGTAATACTGTTACCTCAAATCCTAGTGGTACGCCGTGGGCAAGCGGAGGTATCGTTCTCTGGTCATCCACTGGAGTACCTATTACGGGCAACCATGTTAATAATAATTTCTACGGTATTGATCTCTACAATGGCAGTCACGACATAACAATTTCCGGCAACGTATTAACGGGCAATCTCAAGCGTGGTATTAGTCTTGGTGGTGGTAGCGCTACAAATAACAATACGGTATCGGGCAATACGATTACCGGACCTGTTGATGGAACTGACGATATAGCCATTGCTATTTCTAATGGTTCTACGGGCAACATGATTGGTGGTTCAACTTTGGCTGACGGGAATACAATCAACATGGCTGTAGCCGGAAGTGGAAATCTCTACGCAATTCATCTAGAAGGAAGCGTAGATGCTGGAAGCAACACCATAAAATACAATACTATCACCGGCGGAAAGCGTGCAGTACAATTTGACGGACCTTCAGGCATTACCACCGGACTTACTACTATAACGAACAACACAATTTCCGGTCAAGAGTTTGGTGGTGTTACAGCTTATAACAGTAGTAGCCTAATCATCACCAACAACACCTTGACCAATACCGTTCGCCCGATTGAGTTCTTTGGACCTCATGATGTAACAATTTCCGGAAACATGATTGATGGTTCTACTTTTGATGGCATTAATGCCGGGAGTTATACCGGAACTGTTATAATTTCAGATGAAAATAAATTTATTAACTTGCCGACAGATGCTCATGCCATCAACAATCAGGGTGTGGCAACGATTAATGCCACAAGAAACTGGTTTGGCACGACAGACAGCGCAACTATTATTGCAAAAATAAATGGAACCGTTAATTACCGACCATGGTGCACAACCGAAGTATGTTCTCCGATTGATGACATTACGCCAACAGTTACCGTAAATACTCTTCTTACAAATGACACCACTCCAACATTAACCGGTACATTAAACGAGATTGGTACGGTTACTGTAACAGTAAACAGTCATGATTATGTTGCTGTAGTAACCAGTGGGACTTGGTCCACAGAAGTAACTAATGAGCTTACAGGAGGAACTTATAGTGTAACTGCGACCGCTGAAGATCTAGCTGGAAATATTGGAACTGATGCTTCAAGTAATGAATTAACTGTTGATACTGGATTACCTACATTAACAACAGTTGCCATCGCATCAAATAATTCCAATACCGCTTTGGCGAAAGTGGGCGATACAATTACCCTGACATTTGTGGCTAGCGAAAATTTGACCGCTGATCCAGTGGTCACTATTCTTGGACAAACCGCTACGATTCATACTGGTTCTGATGCTCAACATTGGACCGCTACTTATGTCACGCAATCGGGCGACACTGAAGGCGTAATTCCATTTACCATTAACTTTACCGATATTGCAACCAATACCGGCACACAAGTTAGCGTCACAATCGGTGGCAGTTCAGTGACCTTTGATAAAACGGTGCCAGCTATTACTCTCACTTCTATCGCTGGAGATAATTACATTAACAATTCGGAAAAAGGCGCAATCGTGGTGGTGGGAACAGCGGAAGCCAATGCTTTGGTTAGTGTTTCATTAACTAACGGAGCAACTGTTTCTGGTACTCAACAGTTAGCTGATGGTAATACTGATTATTCTATTGAAATTAATGGCACCACGCTTTCTAACGGCACTGTTACTCCTTCAGTCACTGCTACAGACGCAACTGGCAATGTGAGCGCAACTGTTACCACTCCGACAGCAATCAAAGATATTGTCGCCCCAACGATAACCAGCAAAACTCCGAGCGCTAGCGCAGTGGGTATTGATCCGGCCACCAACATTACAGTTGTGTTCAGTGAGAATGTAATAATGTCAGAGAATGGCGCCCAGGTTACTTTGCAAAAAGGTTCTAGCGATCCCGTCAGTACAGTAGTTACGGGTTCTGGAACTGGAAATGTCACGATTGATCCTTCCGTTGCTCTAGATAATAATTCTACTTACACTATCACTTTGACGGGTGTAACAGACACAGCTGGAAATACTTTATCGACAACCAGCTGGGTGTTCACTACTTCGGCTAGTTACTCTATCGCGCTTACCACTGGCTGGAATCTGATTTCACTTCCGGTCGTGCCGACGAATACCAATATAGGAACGGTTTTGGGTGCTAGCTTAGATGACGCTACAAAAATTGAAACTGTTTGGGAATATGACCCTATTGATGGAATCTGGAGAGTCTATCATCCTGGCAGCGTAGGAACGAGCGATCCATTATTCTCGACGATGACAGCAGGGGAAGGATACTGGATAAATTATCTCTCCGGCACCACGGGCACTATCGCCGGTACGGGCAATCTATTTCAAGCAGGCAACAGTACGCCTCCACAAAAAACTCTGGCCGCTGGATGGAATTTGATCGGCTACTATCAGCTTGAAAATGTCATTAATACTACCGCTGCCCACGCTCTTTCAACTATTACCGGGCAATGGACTCAATTACGAACATTCGGTAACACAGACAAGCAATTCCAGTCTGTCACTACTATGAAGCCAGGAGAAGGGTATTGGATATTTATGAAATCTTCCAGTTATGCTCCTTATCTCTATGGTCCGGGTGATACTGATTAGTTATTGACTAAATATCTATCTAAGTGTATAATAATATTCACATGAAATCTCTATTGAAAACATCTTTGCTTTTGGGATTTGTCTTGATGCCAATTTTGGTATTGGCGGCGCCTGGCATACCTCATCAATTCTATGGTACCGCGACCTACACCGACGGTTCTAATGTCACTAGTGGTAATGTCATTGTCAAAATTGGCACGACACAAGTGATTTCAGTTCCGATTAGTAACGGTAAGTATGGTTACAATCCAAACTTACTATTAGTGACTGATGAAAATAATACCAGAACAGGATCAACTCTGAAATTCTTTATTGGTTCTGTTGATACTGGCCAGACAGCTGTATTTACCAATGGCGGATATACGCAATTGAATTTAATCACCACGGCGCCTAGTAATACCGTCTCTGGTGGCGGTTCAAATGTTTCCCTTACTTCCACTACGGCCGGCGAAGCCGAAATGCCCACCGGGGCAACTAATGTTATCCTTACCAACACGACAGTATTAGATTTCTCAAGTTCTACAGTTCCGATGACGTCAACGCCAGTGACAGTCAGAGGCAACGTGGTGACTTTGACAAAAGCGGTTACTTTGAAATCCGGAATTAATGGCAATCCAATTGTTTTGACTAACTCAAATCTAAATAATGTCAGCGCTAGTATTCCTAATGAAACAAAAATTCAAGGCCCTGCCGGTTGGGATGGCAAAATAACACCACCAATCGCTAGTACGTCGAGTGGAACTGCGCCGGCGGGATTTAGTGTTGGTAGTACGGTTATCTCAGTCGGTTCAGCTGAGGGGACATTGGTCTTTGATAAACCCGTTACGCTTTTACTTGATGGCGTTACTGGGGCGGTGGGATACAGACCATCTGGATCAAATACTTGGATACAGATAACTGATACCTGTGACGGAAGTTATGCTGTGCCGACCGCACCGACTTATCCGGGAGAATGTTCAATCTCAAACGGAACTGATACTAAAATCGTGACCTATCACTTTACAAGCTTCGGTTCGCTGACCGTTAATTCACCCAGTGGCGGTGGAGGAGGCGGCGGAAGTGTGCCGACGACCCCCGTTTTAACCACCGCTAAAAAAGGTGATGCCAACGGCGATAGTAAAGTTGATAAATATGATTTTGCTTTGATAATGGCCAATTGGGGAAAGACAGGCGCGAACAATTCCGACTTTAATGGCGATAGTAAAGTTGATAAATATGATTTTGCTTTATTAATGTCGAACTGGGGATTATAAGAAATAATAATACAAATAGAATATGAAAAACATTAAAACAAAAATTATATTATCGGCCGTTGCCTTCTTATTAATCGGCAGTTTCGCCGGTACTGTCTATGCCGCCGATGCCTCTTTATACATTTCTCCAGCTAGCCTTACTAAAACAGTTGGGAATATCTTCAGCGTATCGGGAGGAGTTAATGCCTCCGGCAATAAAGTCTGCGCCGTTGAAGGCACATTAGTTTTCAATAACGTCTCTTGCCAAAGCATTACCGTGGCGAGTGGCCTAATGGCTCAATCAACGCCAACTTGTTCCAATCCTTATTTCTTAATCGGCATACCGAATTGCTCTACTTCAAGCAAGGCGTTATTTACGATATCAGTTAAAGCCGGCAGTGCCGGTACAGCCTCTATTGGCTTGACTAGCGTTGATGTCATAGGCGAAGGCGCCTCAGTCGGCTCAACCGGTACCAGTGGCAATTACACTATTAATGCTGTTTCGGCGCCGGTACCAGCACCAACCTCAACTTCAACACCTAAATCAAATGAGCAGACTACAGCACCAGCAGAGCCAATAACAGAACAAATTGAAACTGTGACTGAGCCAACAGCTGAAACTTCCGAAAATAACCTCGTGGCTAATGTCGGAGCGACTGGCGCTACTTCCGGCTGGGCTATCGCTTTCTGGACACTCTTAGGTCTTGATATTATTTATGCTTTGGCTCACGGTACTTACTATATCAAGAAGAAGCGAAAACATATCTAACCTAGACAATAGCTTTATGATTCTAAAATGATTATTATTATACTAATATGATAATCATTGATGGGAAGAAATTAAGTCAGGAAGTTTTGTCTAAAATAAAAGCTGGAGTCAGTACCCTATCTTTTCAACCGGTTTTTTGCGATGTGCTAGTCGGTAACGATAAGGTATCCAAGCAGTATGTAAAGATGAAAGCTCGGGCGGCGGAGAAATTAGGAATTTTATTTCATAAAGCGAATTTTTCTGCATCCATCACTACTGATCAGTTGATCAAGGAAATAAAAGTTTTAAATAAAATCCCAAATATGTGTGGAATTATTTTACAGCTTCCCTTGCCACCACAAA
>Ga0172379_10002830_pt1 | contig 29349 bp, 34 predicted proteins | sample GrowelOW334metaG_FD_119756 | JGI IMG/M metagenome (GOLD analysis project Ga0172379, IMG submission 119756) | Groundwater microbial communities from an aquifer near a municipal landfill in Southern Ontario, Canada - Groundwater well OW334 metaG | ecosystem: Environmental > Aquatic > Deep...
CCCAATTTGGCACTCACTTGAATTGAGTGCTAGTTTTGTGTACAATTTATATATGAATAAATCGAATTATCTGGTACCAACAGTAATCGAAAAAACTTACGAGGGCGAGCGAGCTTTTGATATATATTCGCGGTTGCTAAACGAGCGAATTATCTTTTTAGGCGAGCAAGTCAATGAGCAAACTGCCAATATTGTGGTCGCGCAGTTGTTGCACTTGGCCTACGCTGACCCAAAAAAGGATATCAAATTGTATATCAACAGCCCTGGCGGCAGTATTTATGATGGGTTGGCAATCTTTGACACGATGCAATACATTACTCCTGATGTTCAAACGATTGGCATTGGATTGCAGGCAAGTATGGGCGCGTTCTTGCTGTCTGGTGGCACAAAAGGCAAACGTTTTGCTTTGCCCCACAGCAAAATCATGATTCACCAACCCAGCCACAGCACTCAGGGCAAGGTAACTGATATGGAAATCGACCTGAAAGAAACACTGGCGGTTAAAGAAATGCTGGCAGGGTTATTCGCTAAAAATACTGGTCAAAAACTTGAAAAAATAAAACAAGACATGGAACGCGATTATTGGATGACATCAGATGAGGCGAAGTCATACGGCATCATAGATGACGTCATTACAAAAGCATGATATAGTATTCTTTTAGAGAATATTATGGAAGGTTTTAAAGCAACGCGGATTACTCCGACAAAACAACATGCCGAAGAGATACTTGGGTTGGCTTGCCAGGATTTGATTCATTGCGGGCTGTCAGAGGCCGATGCGTTTAAAATCGTAAACCCAAATAATGAAAAACAGATTGAATCTCAAAAAGAAAAGTTAAAGACGCTACAAAAACGATATATTGGCGTGACTGCGATTAATAATCAGCTGGTTGGTTATGGCAAAATGCACAATTGGACGTTGCGCAATCAAATGCCTTTCTGCAGCCCAGAAGAAAAAGCAAGAGTGTCTGTGATTGTTAATAAATTTCATAATCTCGCCAGAAAACCCATGAATGATATCATGGGGGTTCATGAGTTTGCGGTTGGCGGAGATAATATCGAGGAACGCTTTTCGATTGCTGGAGTGTTGATAGAAAAGATAATCAAGCTGGCAAAGTTGCGCGAAATATATATTCCTGTGTGCGATGACGATATTATCACTTCGTCTCTAACCCAGCGTGATTTTGTGCCGACCGGTCGGGTCGCAATCAGAAATGATATAAAAATGGAATTATTTGTGTATCCAAAGTCGGCCGCTAATTTTTCTTATGCTATTGACGATAACGACACCAGCGTCGGTGCGGTCAGGTCAAAGATACGATAATATGATTAGCCAAGAATATTACCTAGGACATATATCGGATACATCCGAAAATACACAAGATATGGTAAGGCTGGTGCGACACGATTTAGGTAGGGCTGGGATGAGCCGGAGTCACATTGATAAAATAGCTAACTGCAACAGTGACGTGTGTGTGGAAATACAGCGAAATAAGCTGCAATGCCACCGAACGCGTTGTATCGGCGCTTACGCGCTTAAAACTGGCAATTTGGTAGGTTTTAGTAGAGTTGGGGAATGGTTGGCGAGCGACCAACTGCCTTACAGTCAAGGAATAGACTATTTAACTTCGATTACATCACTAGCGATGTCCAAAGGCATATTAAGCGGTGAGCCGTATGGAATTCACGAGTTGGTCGTTGACGATATCGAGGACGATGAAAATGGGCGCAAAAAGGTAATTAATATGCTGCTGGCTAAAGCAATTGAAATCGCCGAATCACGAGAGGTCAGGTTGATCCATTATAACGATCGGGCTGCATTAGATTCGATAAAAGACCATGGATTCGAAAAGACAAAGAGGTATCATGGCACCGATACTGGGTTGCGGCAATTATTTATTAGACCACCATATATTCCATCACTCGAAGAACTAGTCGAATCGTGTGGCTTTGAAATCAGTAAGATTTAGTAGTAAAAAGCTTGACTATTTATACTAATTACGACACAATAGACAACAAGAAGTAGTGTTGCTGTGGTTTTTAAGGGTCGTTGAAATGAGTGGCATCTTTCATGTACTTACCACAGTTAAGGGAATCTTCGGCGCCAAGAACCCCTATTAACTAATATTAATACTCTAAAGGAGTGGCATAATACATGGCAAAAACCAAGCCCGAGAGCGCTAAGCGCGTCTTTTTTACTAAGGACGATACAGCGCTTGATTTTCCAAATCTAATAACACATCAAAAAGACAGCTGGCGAGATTTCGTCGAAACAGGTCTAAGCGAGATTTTCTCAGAGCTTAACCCAATCGATGATTATACCGGTCAAAAACTGGCTTTAAGATTCCAGAAATACGAGTTTTCTGATCCAAAAATCAGCGAACGCGAGGCAAAAGAGAACAACGTTACCTTTGACGCCCCACTACATGCCACAGTTGAATTAACCAACAAAGTAACTGGCGAAGTAAAAGAGCAAGACATTTACCTTGGCGATTATCCTTGGATGACCGACCGCGGTACATTTATCATAAACGGCACCGAGCGTGTCGTCGTTTCGCAATTAATCCGCAGCGCCGGTGTTTTCTTTACGGCCGAAAAAGCTGCTGCTCGTAACTACTATGGTGCAAAATTAATCCCAGGTCGTGGTGCATGGTTAGAGATTGAGACCGCTGCAAACGGTACAATCTATGTCAAAATCGACCGACGCCGTAAATTGCCAATTACGACGCTTTTGCGCGCACTTGGATACAGCAAAACTAGCGAAATCAAGAGCTTGTTTGAAGATATTGATACGGGTGACGTCAAATACATTGATGCCACTTTGGACAAAGACCCAGCACGTGGTTCAAACGAAGCCCTAATCGAAGTATACCGACGTTTGCGTCCAGGTGACCTTGCGACTGTTGATAACGCTCGCAGTATGATTGAGCGAATGTTCTATGACTTCAAACGCTTTGACTACAGCCGAGTAGGACGATACAAATTGAATCAGCGATTAGGCCTTGAAGTCGCTAATACAACTGAATTCCGTGTTTTCCAATTGACTGACCTTATCGCGATTATCCGCGAAATCATCCGGTTGAATAATACTCAAGACAAACCAGACGACATCGACGCATTGTCAAATCGCCGTGTCAAATTGGTCGGTGAATTAGTTGCTCGTCAGTTCCGCGTCGGTATGCTTCGCATGCAACGCAATGCCATGGACCGAATGAGTATGACTGATATCGAAAGTGTTACACCTGGCCAGCTAATCAACGCACGACCAGTCGTTGCCGCTGTTCGCGAATTCTTTGCCAGTTCACAACTTTCACAGTTGATGGACGAGACAAACCCACTTGCCGAACTTTCACACAAACGACGCCTAAGCTCGATGGGACCTGGTGGCTTGTCACGCGAACGTGCCGGATTTGATGTTCGTGATGCTCACCCAACTCACTATGGCCGTCTGTGCGTCGTCGAGACTCCAGAAGGTGCAAACATTGGTTTGGTGCTTAACCTTGCGACTTATGCCCGAGTAAACGAGTATGGTTTCATTGAAACTCCTTACCTAAAGGTTGAAAAAGGTAAAGTAACCGACAAGGTTGTTTACCTGGACGCCGCCCAGGAAGTTGTTGAAGTTATTGCTGACGCCAGCGTTAAACTAAACGACGACGGATCATTCGCTGACGAGCGCGTTAGCGCCCGAAACGGTGTCTTGCCAGAGCAAGTCGACGCCAGCGAGGTTACTTATGTTGACGCAGCTCACAAACAAATTTTGGGCTCAAGCGCAGCCTTGATTCCATTTATCGAGAAAAACCGTGTTGACCGATCACTAACTGGTTCTGCCATGCAGAAACAGGCAGTGCCTCTGTTGCAGCCAGGTGCTCCAACTGTTGGAACAGGTATCGAAGCCGAGATTGCCAAGAATACCAGCCAATTGATTGTTGCTGAATCTGATGGTGAAGTTATGCGTGCTGATGCCGACGAAATCCAAGTTAAATACAAAGATGGTGTCAAAAAGTACGAGCCTATCCACTTTACAAAGAGTAACGATGATCGCTCGATTAACCAAAAGACTCGCGTATCACGTGGTCAAAAGGTTAAAAAAGGCGACATTCTAATCGAAGGTGCTTCAATCGCTGAAGGCGAATTGGCACTTGGTCGCGACCTGTTGGTTGCCTTTATGCCATGGGGTGGCTACAACATGGATGATGCCATCGTTTTGTCTAACCGATTGGTTCAAGACGACGAATTGACCAGTATTAACATCAAAGATTACACAATTGAAGTTCGCGAAACAAAGTTAGGCGACGAGATTGTAACCCGAGATATTCCAAACGTTAGCGAAGAATCACTTCGTCACCTAGACGAAGAGGGAATCATTCAAATTGGTTCTGAGGTCAAATCAGGTGACGTATTAGTTGGTAAGATTACGCCAAAAGGCGAACAAGAACTTTCAAGCGAAGAGCGGCTACTACGCGCCATCTTCGGTGAAAAAGCCAAAGACGTCCGCGATACATCACTACGCATGAATAATGCTGGTGGTGGTAAAGTAGTCGGCGTCAAAGTATTTAGTCGCGACAACGGTCACGAACTAAAAGCTGGTGTGCTGAAGATGATTCAGATTTATGTTGCACAACTACGCAAAATTAGCGTCGGTGACAAGTTGGCCGGACGACACGGCAACAAGGGTGTTATTGCTAAGATTTTGCCTATTGAAGATATGCCATTCATGGAAGACGGTACCCCAGTTGATGTGGTCTTAAACCCACTTGGTGTGCCATCACGTATGAACATTGGTCAGTTGTTTGAAACTCACCTTGGTATGGCAGCTCGCGCTTTGGGATACAAAGTCGCAACTCCTCCATTTAACGGTGTACCAAACAGTGTGATTAGTGATCAACTTGAAAAAGCTGGCTATGCCCGCGATGGTAAGTTCCAATTGTTTGACGGTCGCGATGGTTCGCCATTCGAAGAGCGCACAACTGTTGGTGTTATGCATATGATCAAGCTGCACCACATGGTCAGCGACAAGATCCACGCTCGTTCAACCGGTCCATACACAATGGTTACTCAACAGCCACTAGGTGGTAAGGCTCAAAACGGTGGTCAGCGCTTTGGAGAAATGGAAGTCTGGGCACTAGAGGCCTACGGCGCCGCTTCAACGCTTCAGGAAATGTTGACGATTAAGTCCGACGACGTTTACGGACGCGCCAAGGCATACGAGTCAATTATCAAGAACGAACAGATTGTTGGTCCAAAACTACCAGAATCATTCAATGTCCTTGTTAAAGAGTTGCAGGGTCTGGGTCTACGAGTTGACCTACTAGATGAAGAAGCTGAAGTTGATGCTGAACAAGTGATTCGTGCCGAGCACGCTATCGAAGAAGATGTAAAGGAGGAGGCGTAATATGTCACGAATAGTCGCTAATAACGGAATCTCTGACTTTAACGCTGTCCGTCTGACGGTAGCAAGTCCAGAAGATATAATGAAGTGGAGCAATGGTGAGGTTACAAAACCAGAAACCATCAACTACCGAACTCAAAAACCAGAACGAGATGGTTTGTTCTGCGAAAGGATCTTTGGACCAGTCAAAGACGTAAATCCACACGACAGTAAATTAAAGGGTGTTCGTTCACGCGAAGCTGCGGTTGATAAGAACGGTGAGCTAATCACCAAATCAATCGTACGACGCGAGCGAATGGCGCACATTGCACTTGCAACTCCTGTTGCACACATCTGGTTTATGCGTGGTACACCAAGCGCAATGAGCCTGTTGTTGGGCATCACTGTCCGTAATTTGGAAAGAATCGCTTATTTCTCGACTTACGTAGTCTTGAAGGTAGAAGCTGAAAAGCGCGACCAATATATGGCCGACCTAGAAGCTGAAGTCGAAGCAGGACGTGTAGCAATTAAAATCCGCTACGAGCGCGAAGCTGAAGCTGAAAATGCCGATGTTAAAGATTTGGCTACAAAACAATCAGCTGAACTTGAAGAGTTGAACGACATGTACATCACCAAAAAAGCTCAGTTAGAGAGCTTGAATAAAGGTGCTTTGATTAGCGAAGTTGACTTTAGGAATCTTCCTGAAGAATACGAAGAATTGATCGAAGTTGGCATGGGTGGCGCAGCCTTGAAGGTTCTTTTGGATGAAATCGAACTACCTCAGTTGATTGCTAAATTAACTACCGAAGTTCTTGAAGCTAAAGGTCAACGCGAGAAGAAGCTGCAAAAACGCCTCAAGATGCTTGAAGGTATGTTTGCTGCTGGCATCAAACCAAATAGCTTGGCACTAACTGTTCTTCCTGTTATTCCTCCGGATCTTCGTCCGATGGTTCAGTTGACTGGTGGTCGTTTTGCGACATCAGACTTAAACGATCTTTACCGACGTGTTATCAACCGAAACAATCGTTTGAAGAAACTTATCAGCCTAAATGCTCCTGAAGTTATCCGCCGCAACGAAATGCGAATGTTGCAAGAGGCAGTTGATGCCTTGATTGACAATAGCGCTGCTAAAGGCAACCGTGCAGTATCTGCAACTGGTGGCCGACGCAAGCTGAAATCAATCAGTGACATGCTAAAGGGTAAACAAGGCCGATTCCGCCAAAACCTTTTGGGTAAACGAGTTGACTATTCAGGTCGTTCAGTAATTGTTGTTGGTCCAAAACTTCACATTCACCAATGTGGTTTGCCAAAACAAATGGCGCTTGAGTTATTTAAGCCTTTCATTATCAGCTGGTTAATCCGCAACGAGCACGCTTACAATATTCGTTCAGCTTCACGCTTGATCGAATCTGGCGATGCACTTGTATGGGATGCTCTTGATGCAGTCATTGAAGGCAAGTACGTTCTGTTGAACCGTGCTCCATCACTTCACCGTTTGTCAATCCAGGCTTTCCAGCCAGTACTAGTTGACGGTAAAGCAATCCAGCTGCACCCATTAGTTGCTAACGGATTCAACGCTGACTACGACGGCGACCAGATGGCAGTTCACTTGCCGCTATCTGATGACGCGCAGCGCGAAGCTCGCGAACTGATGAGTGCAACCAGCAACTTACTAAAGCCTGCTGATGGTTCACCGGTCCTAAACATTGGACAGGACGTTGTCTTGGGTAACTATTACCTAACATACGAAAAACCAAGTGCTCAGACATCAGAACTAAAGTCATACAGCTCGGTTTATGAAGCTGAAATGGCTTATGATGATGGCAAGCTGCAACTTCAGAGCCCAATCCGCGTATCTTACAAGGGTGAAGTTCGTGAAACGACTTTGGGACGAGTGTTCTTTAACGACATTCTGCCTGAGGATTTTGCTTACGACAATTCAATTCAGACTAAAAAGCAGTTGAAGCGAGTTTTGGCACGTATCTTTAATGACTATGGTGCTAAGACTACAGCTCAGATTGCCGACCGTATGAAAGGCCTAGCCTTCCGATTTGCAACTGTTGCTGCTGTATCAACCGGTCAAGAAGATTACATCCAGTTTGACGAAATCAGCCAATTCGTTGCCGAAGGTGACGCCAAGACTGCATTAATCAGCGACCAATTCGACCAAGGTTTGATTACCGAAGACGAACGATACAATTTGACGATTGCCGCATGGCGACTTGTCGACCGAAAAATTGCTGACTTCTTGCAAGGCAAAATGCGTGATATGGATACATCAATCAGCGTCATGGTTAACTCCGGCGCCCGTGGTGATATCTCGAACGTAAAATGGGCCTCAGCTATGATCGGTATCGTGGTGGATTCAAATAACCGCGAAATCGAGCTTCCTATTCGCTCTAACTACAAAGATGGTCTTAGCTCGCTTGAGCAGTTCGTGGCTACTCGTGGTGCCCGCAAGGGTCTTATCGACACAGCCCTAAAGACTGCCGATGCAGGTTACCTAACTCGCCGACTTGTCGACGTATCACAAGACATCTTTACTGTTGAAGATACTGAAGATAGTGACGATGATGGTTTTGCAATCCTAAGAAGCGAGTCAGAGATGACAATGATTGACTTCGGCAACCGCCTAGTTGGTCGTTACACCGCTGAGGATGTTTCTGGCTATATTGCTAAGGATCAATTGATTACTCGTGATATTGCAAGCGCAATCGAAGCCGACGCTAGTGTCACAAGTGTGAAGATTAAGTCAGTATTAACCACCAAGAATCTTCGTGGAATCCCACGCAAGAGCTATGGTATCGATATGTCAACCGGACACTTGGTCAACAAAGACCAGCCAGTAGGTGTTATCGCTGCTCAGTCTGTTGGTGAACCTGGTACGCAGTTGACGCTGAAGACCTTCCACAAAGGTGGAGAGGCCGGCGGAGACATTACTCAGGGTCTTCCACGTGTTGAAGAGTTGTTTGAAGCTCGCACACCAAAGGGTCAGGCATTCTTGAGTGAAGCTGATGGTTTGGTTGATGTCTGGGAAGATGGCAAAAAGTATGTTGTTCAGGTTACTCCAGAAGCTGGTCACGTCGAGCGCCTAGCGCTTGAAGGCCGAAAAGTCGCTGTTAAATCTGGCAGCAATGTCAAGGTTGGCGATGTACTAGCAATTGGCGAAAGTGAAACAAGGCCACTAACTGCTCCATTTGATGGTGTAGTCGAAGTTGCCGAAGACACTTTGGTTATTGCAGCTAATGCTGGATCACCAATCAAGTACGAAGTTCCTGGCAATATGCAACTTACTGTTGCTGCTGGTGACACCGTCGAAGCTGGTGACCGATTGTCATCTGGTTCGTTGAATCTGCATGATTTAATGCGCTTGAAGGGTACAGAAGCTACACAACGTTACATCATTAACGAAGTATTGCGTATCTATGCTGCACAGGGTCAAGACGTTGCCGACAAGCACCTCGAGATCATCGTGCGCCAAATGTTCAGCCGTGTCCAAATCGAAGAACCAGGCGACAGCACATTTGTTGCAGGCGACATCGTGTCTAAGGCACTTGTTACCGAAGCAAATGCTGAACTGGCCCTGGCCGGTAAAGAGCTAATCAAATACACCCAGTTGCTGCTTGGTATTACCAAAGTGTCAATCTGGTCAGACAGCTTCCTATCAGCCGCTTCATTCCAAGACACGACTCGCGTCTTGATCAACGCTGCCATCAGTGGCCGCGTCGACAGATTACATGGTCTAAAAGAGAACGTCATCATCGGCCGCAAAATCCCAGTTGGTACAGGTGTTGCACAACCTGAACTAGAGGATGAAGAAATTGCAGTCGAAGAAGAGATAATCGAAAACATCAACCTAGAAGTCTAGGTCGGTAGAGTAGATGTTAGGTAGTAGATAGTAAAAAACTACGACTACGCAAATAGCCCTGGTTGATTCCAGGGCTATTTAGTTGGCTATTACCATGCTGCTTGTGTTTATTGGTAGTTTGGTGTTATATGAATATATGATTAAAGAAAATTCACCGTCTAATGGATTCACCATAGTAGAACTTTTAGTAGTGATAGTCGTCATCGGCATCCTGGCCGCAATAACAATCGTATCCTATTCTGGCATATCCCAAAGAGCCGTCGCTGCTTCACTAAAGTCCGATCTGGCTAGCGCTCAAAAACAACTTCAAATCTATCAAACCGAACACGATGCCTATCCCACCGATGTCGATGACTGTCCAACTCCTGCTGCAGGTAATCTATGTATTAGTCAGTCCAGTGGCAGTAACAGCTTTACTAATTATTCAGTCAATAACTCAACCAACCCGCCAACTTTCTCGCTAGACGCTGTTAATGGTACTACTACTTATCGAGTAACAAATAGCACAGCGCCTGTTGCAATAGTTATACCAACCGGTATCTTATCAGCTCTTAGCCCAGCAACTATTGCCACTGGCACAACTCCGCATGGTATCGCTATTTCAGCCGACGGGGCTTCGGTTTATGCGGCAAACTGGGCAACTAGCACTGTATCGATGTACAGCCGCAACACCAGCACAGGTGCGTTGACTGCGTTAGGTACTCCGACTATTGCAGCCGGATCAAACCCAAACGGTATCGCCATCTCGGCTGACGGGACTTCTGTATATGTGACAAATGTCAACGCCAACACCATTTCGATGTATAGCCGCAACACCAGTACTGGGGCCTTGACTGCCCTTGGTACGCCAACGATTGCGACTGGGGCAGGATCTTATACTATCGCTATCTCGGCTGACGGGGCCTCTGTTTATACAGCAAATGCTAGTGCGAATACAATTTCTATGTACAGCCGTAATACTGGTACAGGTGCCTTGACTGCCCTTGGTACGCCAACGATTGCGACTGGGTCTAGTCCATGGAGTATTGCCGTTTCGGCCGACGGTAATTCGGTATATGTACCAAACATAGGGTCTAATACAATCTCGATGTACAGCCGCAACACCAGCACGGGTGCCTTAACGGCACTAGGTACGCCAACGATTGCGACTGGGTCGGGCCCAAACACTGTTGCTATCTCGGCTGACGGTATCTCGGTTTATGTAACAAATCAAAGCTCTGCCTCAATCTCTATGTATAGCCGCAACACAGGTACAGGTGCATTAACAGCCCTTGGTACACCGACAATTGCGACTGGCTCAAATCCGCAAGGCATTGCAATCGCTGCTGACGGTATCTCGGTCTATGCAACAAACAGTGGATCTAACACTACCTCAATGTACGGTCGCAACTCTAGCACTGGCGCTTTGACGGCACTATCGACACCAACAATCGCGACAGCAACCTCAACAAACATTATTGTTTCGGCTGATGGGGCTTCGGTCTACGCAACAAACGTCAACGCTAACACGATTTCAATGTATAGTCGCCAGTAGTAAAACCGTTCCATTTTTCTGCTTCTATTTACTATTACCTGATTATTTGATATAATCACACACGAGTTTACTCTTAGAGAATTAACGAATAAATTGAATGTGTACATATTCGTTAGGGTCGCTAAGTATGACGGTGAAGAGGACATGCTGAGTCCAATTTGCCAAAGAAAGCTGCCACTGGTAGCTAAGTTTTAATAAGTAATTAATGGAGTTTATTAAATTAAATGCCAACAATCAATCAATTAGTACGCAAGCCACGACAGATTGCGTCTAAGAAATCAAAGAGTCCTGCACTCGGCAAAATTCACAATGCCCTCAAGACTCGTTATTACGAGCAAAACAGCCCACTAAAACGTGGTGTTTGTATTCGTGTTACAACCAAAACACCTAAAAAGCCAAACTCAGCGCTTCGTAAAGTTGCTCGTGTCCGCCTAACCAACCAACAAGAAGTTTGGGCATATATTGGCGGCGAAGGTCATAACCTACAAGAACACGCCGTTGTGCTGGTTCGTGGTGGTCGTGTGCCGGATCTTCCAGGTGTTCGCTATCACATTGTTCGCGGTGCTTTGGACTTACAAGGTGTTGCTAAACGCAAAAAAGGCCGTTCAAAATACGGTGCCAAGAAGGAGACTAAGTAATGCCACGTAAAGTAACCGCTCGCCTACAACGCGACGTATCCCCAGACCGTAAATACCAAAGTATCTTGGTTCAACGTTTAATCAACAAATCAATGCTTGATGGTAAAAAACATATCGCTGAACGTGCAGTCTATTCTGCACTAGAGGCCGCTGCCAAGAAATTGAACAGCGAAGATCCACTTGCTGTGTTTGAAAAAGCTCTCGGCAACATTTCACCAAGCTTCGAAATCAAATCTCGACGTGTTGGTGGTGCCAACTACCAGATTCCATTCCCAGTTCAGGGTCACCGCCAGCTGCACTATGCCTTTTCATGGTTAGTACAAGCTGCCCGCGGCCGACATGGTTCTGCATACTCTCAACGCCTAGCGCTCGAGATTGTTGATGCCTACAACGAAACTGGTGGCGCCTTCAAGAAGAAGGAAGATACGCACCGAATGGCCGAAGCAAACCGTGCTTTCGCACACTTTGCTCGCGCTTAACTAGTATAATAACAATATGGTAAAACAAAAAATCCGCATTTATGTGGAAGCATCAATAGTCGCGTTTTGGACATTACTAAAACGTTTGACTATTGGTGCTATTTTGTTATTTATCGGTTGGCTGGCATATTCCGAGCTTGCAATGCGCATAATGCACGGCGGACGTATGGATCAGGCCGTAGGATTTATTGGTTTATGGCTTGTTTTGGCATATATTTTTATTCCCAGGCTACATCGAGTATTAACAAAACTTTATATACCTGATTATTTTATAGGTCGCATCAGGACTAGTGACGGACTATTGAGCGACCCTGTTAATTTGGCATTTATTGGCAGCAAGAATGATTTACACCAGGCGATGCAAAAAGCTGGTTGGGTATTGGCTGATAAGTTGTCATTTGGCAGTAGCCTCAAGATGATATTTGCGACTATTTTTCGCAAAAGCTATCCGACAGCGCCGGTCAGTAACGCCTATCTTTTCGGCAATTTACAGTCATTCACATATCAGCAGGACATTAACGGTAAGACCAACGCCAGACATCATGTTCGCTTTTGGAAGACACCGGACGGCTGGATTATGCCAGGTGGTCATAAAGTCGACTGGGTAGCAGCCGGCACGTTTGATAGGGCGATCGGTATCTCGTATTTCACCCTTCAATTAACTCATAAAATAGCATCGGATACAGATATCGAGCGCGATTATATTGTTAAAAACATTGAAAAATATTCACAGCCCAAAGAAGTCGATATTATTAAAAACTATTTCAGTGCCTATCACCATCGAAGTGGCGGCGGCGACAGTATTATGACCGACGGCGCTTTGCCAATAATTAAACTCTGACTAACAGATTAGATATGGTATTTATGGCAAATATCTGGTAAAATTGACCACAAGTGCTATTTTTAGTGGCAAAAATTATTATTTAATTCACCCGCAAGGGATATAGGAAACCAAATGGCAGAACGACAAGTTCCACTTAAGGACCTCCGCAATATCGGAATTATTGCCCATATTGACGCTGGCAAAACAACAACGACCGAAGGTATTTTGTACCGTACTGGTCTTTCACACAAAATCGGCTTGGTTCACGAAGGTGAAACCACGACTGACTGGATGGAGCAAGAGCGTGAGCGAGGCATCACGATTACTTCTGCTGCCGTCACGACATTTTGGAAAGATCACAAGATTAACATTATCGATACACCAGGCCACATCGACTTTACCGCCGAGGTTGAACGATCACTTCGCGTTCTTGACGGCGCTGTAGTTGTCTTTGACGGCAAGATGGGTGTCGAGGCTCAGACCGAGACTGTTTGGCGCCAAGCTAACAAATACCACGTGCCACGTATCTGTTTTGTTAACAAGATTAACCAAATTGGTGGTGATTTCTACAAGTCACTAAGCTCTATTCACCGTCGTTTGTCAAAGACTGCTTTGCCAATCCACTTGCCAATTGGTTTTGAAAAAGAAATCAATGGTGTTGTCGACCTTATCGACATGAAATCCTATACCTACAATGATTACACCGACCACGAGCTTATCGTAGGCGAAGTTCCTGCTGACATGTTAGAAAAGGCAAAGAATGCCCGCAGCATGTTGGTTGAAGCTGCTGTTGAGGCCGATGATGAACTATTCGAGCGATTTCTAGACAAAGGTGAAGAATCAATCAGCGTACCCGAATTAAAGGTTGCTCTGCGTAAACGTGTTTTGGCCGGCGACTTCTATCTGGTAACTGGCGGCGATGGTCGTGGTGTTATCGTTGAAAAAGTCCTTGATCTTGTTGTTGAATATATGCCATCACCACTTGATGTTGGTGCTGTCTGGGGTCACGATCCAAAGACTGGTGACGAGATTTCACGCCAACCAGAGGACAAAGAGCCACTTTCTGGCCTTGCCTTTAAAATTGCAACTGACCCATTTGTTGGTAAATTAATCTTTGTCCGCGTTTACAGCGGCAAGATGGTTGCTGGATCATACGTCCTTAACACCACAACTGGCGAAAAAGAGCGTATCGGACGAATTGTTCGTATGCATGCTGACAAACGTGAAGACGTTGAAGCAGTTGGTGCAGGCGACATTGCAGCAGTTGTAGGCCTAAAGGATACCTTTACTGGCCACACACTGTCTGATATTGCCAAGCCAATCACGCTTGAATCTATTACGTTCCCAGATCCTCCAGTATCGATTGCGGTCGAACCAAAGACCAAATCCGACCAGGAGAAAATGGGCGTTGCATTGCAGCGACTAGCCGAAGAAGACCCAACCTTCCGTATTCATACCGACCAAGAAACCGGCCAGACAATTATGGCCGGAATGGGTGAGCTTCACTTGGATATTCTTATCGACCGTATGCGCCGCGAATTTAAGGTTGAAGCCAATGTTGGCGAACCTCAGGTTGCGTTCCGCGAATCAATCAAGGGTACATCTGACGTTCAGGGCAAACACATCAAGCAATCTGGTGGACGTGGTCAATACGGTGACGTATGGGTCAAGTTTGAAGCCAATGAACCAGGTAAGGGCTTTGAGTTCGTCGATATGATTAAGGGCGGTTCAGTCCCACAAGAATATCGAAAACCTGTCGAAGCTGGTATCAAAGAAACTCTGGAAGGCGGTGTTATTGCTGGCTATCCAGTCGTTGATATCAAAGCAATCCTTTACGACGGCAGCTACCACGATGTTGACTCCAGCGAGCTTGCCTTTAAATTGGCCGGCAGCATGGCAGCACGCGAAGGTATTAAACAAGCTAAGCCAATCCTACTTGAACCTATCATGTTGGTCGAAGTAACCACCCCAGAAGAATTCATGGGCGACGTTATCGGCGACCTTAACAGCCGACGCGGTCGAATTGACGCGATGGAAGACCTAAATGGTGGCGCCAAGTTAATCCGAGCTCATGTACCTCTTGCTAATATGTTTGGTTATACGAGCGATTTACGCTCTATGAGCCAAGGTCGAGCAGCAAGCACGATGGAATTAGCGGTCTACGAAGAAGTACCACCAAACGTCGCGCAAGAGATTATCGAGAAGCGTTCTAGTAAATAGGCGTTTGCCTCTTTACTTTATGCAATAAAATCTGTAAAATTACTAACATACGCGTGGAGCGATATTGCTTGCGCTTAAAATAATAAACTTAGGAGAAATTCAAATGGCAGAATTTGATCGAACAAAACCACACGTCAACGTCGGAACAATGGGCCACGTCGACCACGGTAAAACAACACTAACTTCAGCAATTACTAACGTTCTTGCTAAACGACTACCAAGTGCAGTTAACAAAGCTGTTGACTACGCCCAAATCGACAACGCTCCAGAGGAGCGTGCTCGTGGTATTACTATCGCCTCATCTCACCAAGAGTATGAGTCAGAGAAACGCCACTACGCACACGTCGACATGCCAGGTCACGCCGACTACATCAAGAACATGATTACCGGTGCAGCCCAAATCGACGGCGCAATCCTTGTGGTTGCTGCTAACGACGGCCCACTTCCTCAGACACGCGAACACGTTCTTCTTGCTCACCAAGTTGGTGTGCCAAAGATCGTTGTTTTCTTGAACAAGATGGACCTTGCAGATCCTGAACTAGTCGAACTAGTTGAGATGGACATCCGCGAACTTCTTGCTAAAAACGGATTTGACGAAGATGCTCCAATCATCAAGGGTTCAGCTACAAAGGCTCTTGAAGGCAGCAAAGAAGACGAAGATGCAATCATGGAATTGGTTGCAGCTCTCGACAGCTACATCCCAGAGCCAACCCGCGAACTAGACAAACCATTCTTGATGCCAATCGAGGACGTTTTCTCAATCAAGGGTCGTGGTACAGTTGCTACCGGACGAATCGAACAAGGTGTTGTTAAACTTAACGACCCAGTTGAAATCGTTGGTATCCGTGCTACACAGAACTCGGTTGTTATCGGTATCGAAGCATTCAAGAAAAACCTTAGCCAAGGTCAAGCAGGCGACAACGCCGGTGTCTTGCTCCGTGGTATCGAGCGCGAACAAATCGAACGTGGTCAGGTAGTTGTCAAACCAGGCAGCCTAACTCCACACACTGAATTTGATTGTGAAGTTTACATCCTAAAGAAAGAGGAAGGTGGTCGCCACACTCCATTTACAAAGGGTTACAAACCACAATTCTACTTCCGCACAACTGACGTTACTGGTGAAGTTGAACTTCCAGCTGACAAAGAACTTGTCATCCCTGGCGACAACGTAACCTTCAAGGTCAAATTGCTAGCTCCAATCGCGATGGAAAAAGGTCTAACCTTTGCTATCCGCGAAGGCGGCAAAACTGTTGGTGCAGGTGTTGTTACAAACATCACCAAGTAGTTAGCACTTGAAAATATCAACACCCCTCCTAAACAGAGGGGTGTTTTTATTATTTGAAAAGAAATGCGAAATAGTTTATAATAATTCAACTACGGTATCAAAAGAGTCTATGCAGTTCTTGCTCGGACAAGTTCAACTGATTTAGTTGAATTATAAGATATTTAAGTTGAAATATAATGGAAAGAAAGCATTTACACTCATCAAGCGCTAGGCACACTCAAATGATGGCAGACTTTGCCGATTCTTTTGGCGTTAACGTAAATGACGATGATAGAAAATATTGGAAAAGTACTTTTGATGTCGTAAGGGCATTCGACGATATTATAGACGAAGATCACAATCAAGACATTAAACCGTACTTAAATGAAGTAATATCCGGCAGGCCTGTTTCGGGTCTAGATAAAGCCGAATCCCAACAGTTTGCCGAAGTGTACTCAGGCTTGTCGCGTGAGAGAAAAAACAGATTCACACGAGCATGCCTACTGGGTGATTTTGCTCTGAAGAGATATAACTCGTCAAATATCAACGAATATATTCAAAACGTACTAGACGAATCTGACCTTCTTGCGGATATAATGAAAATAGAAGAAAGCGGTGTTGATGAAAAGAACCGCGAAGAATTTAATAAATGGCTACCGTCCGTTTCAAGAGCGGGTTATGCGGTCGATACAGCTGTGGATCTGAGCTCAGATTTTGACGAAGGGGTTACCAGGGTAGAGCCATCCCTAGGCGCGTATGGTAAATTAATGTACGTTATTGGTGATGAGGTAATAAGATGTCTTATCAAAGCAAAAAAACCCATCAAGATTATATCGATATTTACAAAAATCATTTTTGAAAAGAGCGCAAAGTATATTAACAAAATGTTATTAGCAGATATGTGAAGTTGCATTTATCTGTAAATTTGCTATAATACGCTGGTATTATTAATCATATCGACAACTCGGCAGTGGCGGAACAAAACTGGTCCATAGCAGAGGTTACGGTATAGCACCAAGGAGAAACTACAAAGTGGTAGATAAAGAACAGTCTTTGCGAATTCGTATTCGCCTAAAAGCCTATGATCACAAAGTGATTGATCAGTCGGCAAAACAAATTATTGACACAGCACTTCGAACAGGTGCCAGCATTGCTGGTCCAGTGCCACTTCCTACGCGTCGTAGCACGTTCACAGTCGTTAAATCACCACACGTCTACAAACAGGGTGGTGAGGCCTTTGAGATGCGCGTACACAAACGTCTAATCGACATCACTGACGCTACCCCAAAGACAATCGACAGTCTGCAAAACCTCAGCCTACCAGCTGGTGTTGACGCAGAAATCCGAATGTAATCACATTTGAAATAAAAATACCCCGCTTGAAACAGCGGGGTATTTAAATTGTTTTGGTTTTACAAAGAAATACTGATCTTATCGATAATTGACTGAGTATCAATTTGAATCTTGAGAATCCAGAGTGATAGTAACAAAATGTACGCCAAAAGTACTGACCAGTAAATTGTTTGGTCGGTAATCTTGAACGCTACAAATGGTTGTTTTTCAGATGAGATTGCAAATGATTTCGCTGGAGCTGTTTTTGCTTTTCTGACTACCTTGGCGGCCACAACACGTTTTACGGCTTTTTTTGGAGCAGCCTTTTTGACTACCTTTGTTTTCTTTACAGTTTTACTCTTTTTTGTTGCCATTTTCGACACTCCTATGCTAGATAATTATCCAATAGTAACAGTATGCTACACAGACAAAATAAACGCAAGCGTTATGGCGATTTTCTGACTGTTTTAGGCAGTTTGCTATACTCGTATTAATGAAGATTGCAATGAAAAAGTCTAAAAGGTTTAAAAAAGCGTTAATTATCAGCGTCATTTTGTTAATTGTTGCAGGATTATCCGTTGGCGCATATTGGTATTTTAATCATCCGCAAACTGACAAAAAAGCCGCGGATAACAGCGCGAATCAATCTTTGACCCAGCCCAACCCTCAGCCGGAAAAACCCACCGACACGGTCTTACACCTATCGGCGATGGGCGATATGTTGGCTCACGATACTATTATTGCCAACGCCAAGACTGACGACAGCTATGACTTTGCAAAATTCTTCAAGAATATCAAACCCAGCTATGAAAAATCCGACATAATTTTTTGCAACCAAGAAGGTCTCGTATCTGGCGAGAAATATGGCATCAGCGGATATCCATCGTTCAATGCGCCGACTGAATTTGCATCTGACTTGGACTTAGTCGGCTGTAATTTGATAAATCTGGCCAATAATCATATGGGTGACAAGGGAACTGCCGCAATCAGCGACACTATTGATGTTTGGTCGGCGTTAAAACCACTAGGTCTAAGCGGGGCAAACAAAAACGAAGCTGATCAAAATAAAGTCAGCTATGCCACCGTTAAGGGGGTAAAGATTAGTTTTGTCGCATTTGCTGACTTTAATAACGTCAATTCCACGCCGGCCTACAGCGTAAATATCTATCATAATCAGACTTTGATGGCTAAGTTAGTCAAAGAAGCCAAAAAAAATGCTGACATTGTCATCGTATCGATGCACTGGGGTACTGAGGATTCAAATACCGTAAATGCCGACCAAAAGACTCAGGTCAACCTGCTGAGTTCGTTGGGCGTCGATATCATCATTGGCACTGGTCCTCATGTTTTACAAAAAGCCGAGGTTGTGAAGCGTTCAGACGGCGGCAGGATGGTAGTTTGGTACTCGCTCGGCAACATGCTGTCGTCTCAGTTGAATATTAATCAGCTGATCGGCGGTATTGCCGGGATGGATATTACAAAAAACGCCACAACAAACAAAATATCTATATCCAATCTGACCTTTGTCCCAACCTACATGCACTATGAATGGACAGCATCGCAAGCGGCAAATGGCGACCTATTATCGCGCAAAAACGCTATGATTTATTTGCTGGATGAAGCGACTTCACCTCTGTCACGATCGCTTTTTAACACTACGGTGGCCACTCAAAAACAGTATGTGGTTGATACAATTGGGGCTGAAGTGACGGTTAAGTAGGTCGGGATTGGGAAATAGGAAATAGGAAATAGGATAATCTCATTGAATGATTGAGACAATATATCCGCGTTTCCCGTTTCCCATTTCCCAACCCCTAGCCCCTAACTAGATAGCTCCGTTTGACTTCAAAGTAGCCTGAGCTTTTTGCAAATACGACCAAGCCTCGTCAAGCGTAAGTCCGCTTTGATAAAGTGCTGTTGCTAAATCAACTCCGACATATCTAAAATGCCATGATTCGTACTGATACTCGGTAATAGATTCTTTGCCCGCTGGATAGCGCAAGATAAAACCATATTTATACGAATTATTTACAAGCCATTGCCCATAGTCTGTTGCAGCAAAGCAATTATCAAGATAGCAATTCCGCGATATGTCACTAATATCAATTGCTAGGCCTGTTTGATGCTCGCTCTGCCCAGGATAGGCAATCGCTTGATTAGCAGCCGCCTGTCCAACCGAAGCCGCTAGGCTATCAAAATATATCTTTTGCAAGGCTGCCGAACGATAGCCGCTGCCAATCATCAATGAGTAGCCGTCTTTCTTTGCGGCGGCAAACATCTTCTCGATGGACCCCGAGATATCTGTTCTAACTGACATCTCGGCACTACTTTTAGCGGTGTTGATCGACACATCGGGGATTTCAATAGATTTTGGAATATATGTCGTCGGAATAGAGTGCGATTTATTAACAATTGCCCAAATACTATCTGGTCTGGTGTAATCATCAACAATTGCTCGTATCTTGTCAGCACCGGGTAACGTTATATAAACGGGCTCTTTCTTTTTAGCCTCGATACGAATAGCTATCGATTTTTCCGCCAGATCCCTAGTGGTAGCGTTATTTTTATCTTCTTGCTGCGTTAGTTGATTGTCGAAGTAAAAATAGGCAAAATAGCCACCAACGCAAATTAATACCAACAAAATGAGCAAACTAATTTGCCGGACATTTGTCTTGTTTTTGGCGTTTTTGCTAATCAACATGTATGTCAGCTATTTTAGCATATTTTTATGCCTTGAATCTTGACTCATAACAGATATTGTGATAGACTGAGTCAGTAACTTATACGAAATAATAAAAACAATTCTTGGTGAATTGGTAGGTCTACCTCGGTAGAAACCCCCTTCCACCAAGAATTTTAAATGGGAGCATGAAGGCAATGAAAGCACTTCTCGGTACCAAAATTGGTATGACCCAAATCATCGGCAAGGATGGTGTTGCAGTTCCTGTAACGCTAATTCAAGCTGGCCCTGTGACTGTGACTCAGGTTAAGACCGTCGACACCGACGGCTATACCGCAGTTCAAGTGGCGTATGGTGAGGGTAAGAACCTGAGCAAGGCCGTGGCTGGACACACAAAAACAGCCGGAAGTAACCCGAAGCAAATTCGGGAATTTCGTGTTAAAACCCTACCAGAAGGCCTCTCGGTAGGAAGCACGATTAACGTATCAAATTTTGAGCTGGGCGACATGGTAAATGTCACTGGCACAAGCAAAGGTAAAGGCTTTGCTGGTACGATTAAGCGTCACAACTTTAATTCAGGTCGCAAGACCCACGGTGCATTTGCGTACTCACGCAAACCGGGTTCAATCGGATCTCAGTATCCTCAGAAGATTCTAAAAGGTAAACGAATGGCTGGCCGCATGGGCAGCGATCGCGTTACTGTCAAGAATCTGGTTGTATCATATATCGATGCAGAAAATAATCTGATCGGTATCCGCGGTGCCGTACCTGGTCCTAAAAAGGGCCTGGTTATCATAGGAGGTAAAGCGTAATGGCTACAACTACTAAATCGACTGCTGCTAAAACGACTTTACCAAAAGAAATTTTTGCAGTTGATGTCAAAAATCATGAACTGTTAAAGATGGCTTATGACAGCTACTTGGCAAACTCACGCAAAGCAAGTGCAACAACTCTGCAACGTGGCGAAGTCCGTGGCGGTGGCCGAAAACCTTGGAAACAAAAAGGTACTGGACGTGCTCGCTTCGGCTCATCACGCAACCCAATCTGGCGTGGCGGTGGTGTAGTCTTTGGACCACGCGGCAACGAAAACTACAAGATTCGCTTGACTACAACCAGCAAGCGCGTAGCTGTTCGACAGGCGCTAAGCTTGTCAAACAAAGCTGGCAAACTTGTTGTTCTTGACTTCAAGGCAACTGGCAAGACTGCTGATACAGCTAAATTCTTGGCTGACAACAAACTAGAGCGCAAGGTACTACTGGTTGTCGACGAAAAGACACCTATTGTTATGCGTTCTACTAACAACATCCAGAATATTCTGTTAATCCGAGCTAACTACCTGAGTGTTTACCACATTCTAAATGCTGACAACGTCGTATTAACACCAAAGGCTGTCGAAGTCGTAACCGCATGGCTGTCAAAGGAGGAGAAGTAATATGATAAATGTTTTCCCTCGCAAGACCGAAAAAGCCTACGGCATGTCACTAAAAAACATTTATGTTTTCGACGTACCAACGACTGCTAATCGCAAAGAAATCACCGAATCAATCGAAGCCCAATATGGCGTCAAGATTGCCGGAATCCGAACACTAATCCAATCTGGTAAAGCTATTCGCTACTCACGTGGTAAAAAAGCTTACCCAGGTAAAACTAACCGAAAAGATGCTAAGAAGGCATACGTAACGCTAGTCAAAGGCGACAGCATCAAGATTTTTGAAGAAGCTGAAACCGAAGCAAAGACTGCTAAGAAGGAGAAGAAGTAATGGCTATCAAGCAATACAACCCAACTACTCCGGCTCGTCGTGGTATGACCAGCCAAGATCTTAGTGAAGTTACGGCTAAAAAACCTCTAAAAAGCTTGCTGAAAAGCAAAAAGCAAAACGCTGGCCGCAATAACACTGGACGAATTACTGTTCGTCACCGTGGCGGTGGCGTCAAACGTCATTACCGACTAATGAACCACAAGTTGGCTCCAGGTTTGACAGTAACTGTCGAAGAGATCGAATACGATCCAAACCGTAGCGCCCGAATTGCACGTGTCAAAGATCAATTTGGTCTTTACCACTACATTTTGGCTGATACATCAATGACCGTAGGTAAAGTTATCTCAAGTGGTAGCGATGCCCCAGTAGAGACAAGCAACCGCTTGCCACTAGCAAATATCCCAGTTGGATCACAAATTTATGCTATCGAAATCAACCCAGGTCGCGGTGCCCAAATGGTACGCGCAGCCGGTGCTGTTGCACAGTTGATGGCAAAAGAAGGTGATTACGCACAAGTAAGGTTGCCGTCAGGTGAAGTCCGACGCATCTTACAAACTGCAACCGCTGCAATTGGTATGGTCGGTAACGTCCATCACCAAAACGTAAAAATCGGTTCAGCTGGCCGCAAGCGACGCATGGGTATTCGCCCAACCGTCCGCGGTGTTGTTATGAACGCTGTAGATCACCCACACGGTGGTGGTGACGGTGGTCGTCACGGTACAGGCAAAGCTCCACGTACACCATGGGGTCAATTGACTCTAGGTTATCGTACTCGCCGTCGTAAAGACGTTGCGGGAGTAATAGTAAAAAGTCGCCATGATGCGAAGAGGAAGAAGTAGTATATGAGTCGTTCTCTAAAAAAAGGACCTTTTGTGGACTTCAAGCTCGCTAAAAAAGTGGCGGCGCTTGGTCCGGATGATCGTACGGTCATCAAAACTTGGGCACGCGCAAGCACAATTAGCCCAGACATGGTAGGACGCACGATTGCTGTTTATAACGGCAAAATGCACATACCAGTATTAGTTTCTGAAAATATGGTTGGACACAAACTCGGTGAGTTTAGCCCAACTCGTAAGTTCAGGAAGCACGGCGGTGGAGGAAACAAGTAATGTCTAATACATCAACTGTTCGTTCATACGCAAAAGGCATCGACCAACCACCACGCAAACTTGGACTGGTTGCCAGTCTAGTCCGTGGCCGAACCGTCGCTGATGCCTTGGTAATTTTGGCACACACTCCAAAACGAGCTGCAAAGCCTGTCAAGGATGCAATCGAAAGCGCCAAAGCAAATGCTGTCAATAATCACGATTTAGATGCAAAGACCCTAGTTATCTCGACTTTGTCAGTAACTGCCGGTCCTCGCCTAAAGCGATTTATTCCAGCAAGCCGTGGTCGCGCATTACCATTCCAAAAGAAATCCTCACATATCCTAGTTGAAGTAACTGGTGATATTAAGCCTAAAAAAGTTGCAACTAAAAAAGCTGACTCGAAAAAGTCAGAAGCGAAGGAGACCAAGTAATGGGACAAAAAGTAAACCCAATTAGCTTCCGTCTTCAGGTTCACAAGAACTGGAGCTCTCGCTGGTTCGCTGGCAAACGTGATTTCGCAAAATGGGTTGCCGAAGACGCACGAATCCGCGAATTAATCGAAAAACGATTTAATAGTCGTCCAACGATTAACGGTATCGAGATCGAACGTTCTGCAAACCTGATTACGATTACGATTCACACAGCCAAAGCTGGTGTTGTTATCGGCCGAGGCGGTGCAGGCGTAACTGAACTTAAAGGTATGATTGAAAAACTCGTATCTTTGCCAGTTCGCTTAAACATTGAAGAAGTAAAACGACCAGAGTTAGCCGCAAAACTAGTTGCCGAGAATATCGCTCGTCAATTGGAACGCCGCGTTAACTTCCGTCGCGCTATCAAGATGGCTGCACAAAACACTATCGCCGCTGGTGCCAAGGGTGTTCGCATCCAAGTTGCTGGACGATTAAATAATGCTGAAATGGCAAGGCGTGAAAAAGTTATCGAAGGCTCAGTGCCTTTGCATACACTTCGCGCTGACATTGATTTTCATACCGCACGCGCTCAGACTACCGCTGGTATTATTGGCGTAAAAGTATGGATTTACAAAGGTGAAAGGGCTTAGGATATGTTGCTACCAAAGAAAACCAAGTATCGAAAAGTTCGCAAGGGTAAAAATGCTGGCATCGCAACTCGCGGCCACTATCTAGCCTTTGGCGATTTCGGTCTGCAATCAACCGAAAACGAGCGCATTACCGGTCGCCAGATCGAAGCAGCTCGCCAAGCTATCACTCACCATGTACAACGTGGTGGAAAAATCTGGATCCGAATCTTCCCACACACCCCAGTTACCCGCAAACCACAAGATGTGAAAATGGGTAGCGGTAAAGGAAACCCTGAGTTCTTCGTAGCCAAGGTTAAAGCCGGCACCGTATTGTTTGAAATGAAGGGTGTAACCGTAGATGTAGCGCGTGAAGCTATGCGTCTGGCTGGGCACAAACTTCCGGTCAAAACTAAGTTCATAACGAGGGAGCAACTATAATGGCCAAGAAAATCACCAAAGAAGCTTCTGAAGTTAAGACGATTGACCAATTAAACGAAAATTTGACTGCTAAAATCACTAGTCTGATTGAAGCAAAACGCGGTCACAAACTAGGCGAACTAGCCAACCCACGTTTTATCACCGTAACACGTAAAGAAATCGCTCGTCTTCACACTGCTATCCGAGCATCTGAGATCGACAAGCTAAAGGAGAATAAGTAATATGGCCAAGACATTGACAGGTGTCGTTACGTCGGACGTAGCGGACAAAACTATTACCGTCACTGTTACTAGTCGTGAAACGCATCCTATTTATGGCAAACAGTACGCTGTGAACCGCAAGTACGCCGCACACGATGAAAACAATCAGGCTAAAAAAGGTGATAAGGTCGTTATCGCTGAATGCCGCCCAGTTTCAAAGAGAAAGAATTACAAACTCGTCGAAGTCATCGAAAAATCACATGGTTCAATCCAGTTGAAAGAAGATGTCATCGAGGCAGTAGAGGAATAATATGATACAACAAGAATCACGTCTAAAAGTCGCTGACAACTCGGGTGCAAAGATAATCCAATGCATCAAGGTTTTAGGTGGATCAAAACGCCGCTATGCTGGTGTTGGTGATATTATCGTTGCTTCTGTCAAGGAAGCTTCTACTGTTGGTGTAGTTAAGAAAAAAGCTGTTGTCAAAGCAGTAGTTGTTCGCACCCGCGATCAAATCCAACGCAAAGACGGATCAACTATCGTTTTCGACGACAATGCTGCTGTAATAATTGGTGACGACAAGACTCCACGCGGTACACGTGTCTTTGGACCAGTACCACGCGAGTTACGCGACTATGGCTATGCCAAAATCGTCAGCCTAGCACCGGAGGTACTCTAAGATGCCTGCAATTAAACGAATCAAAAAAGACGACATCGTCAAGATAATAAGTGGTGCTAATAAGGGCACAACCGGTAAAGTCCTAAAGGTTTCGACCAAAGACCGAACTGTTACTATCGAAGGTGTTGGACAAATTCATCGCAAACTAAAACCAAGCCAACTAAATCCACGTGGCGGACAAAAAGACATTCATGTCCCAGTCTCGCTACACAAAGTTGCTTTGGTTGTTGATGAAAAGACCAGCAAAACCAGCCGTGTCGGCCTAGTAAAGAATACTGATGGTGGCACAACTAGAGTTGCTATTCAAAATAAATCAAAGGAGATCAAGTAATGGCTAAAACAACTACTGTTAAAGCGCCTAGCACGACTCCTCGCCTGAAAGCCTTGTACAACGAAAAGTTCGTCAAGGAACTGCAAGCCGAATTGAAATTAGAGAACGTACACCAAGTTCCTAAAATCGAAAAAATTGTAGTAAGCGTAGGAATCGGCAAAAACAAAGATGACAAACGTCACTATGAAGCTGTGAAAAACACGCTTACACGCGTCACTGGTCAACATCCAGTTGATCGAATGGCTCGCAAATCAATCGCGACCTTCAAGGTTCGTGCCAAGCTAAACCGAATCGGCATCATGGTTACCCTAAGAGGTGCCAGGATGTACGAATTTTTGGACCGCCTAGTAAGCGTTTCAATGCCACGTATTCGTGACTTCCATGGTGTTAATCCAAATTCTTTTGACAAATCAGGCAACTATAACCTCGGCATCGTCGAGCAATCTATCTTTCCTGAATTGACATTCGAAGAGACACAAGTATTACACGGTATGCAAATTACCATAGTAATGTCTGGTGGCAAAGCTGAGTACAGCCGCGCACTCTTAGAAAAGTTTGGAATACCATTCGAAAAACAAGGAGGCAAACGATAATGGCTAAGACATCTGCTGTCGCACGAGACGAAAAACGCAAGAGAATGATTATCAAATATGCTGCAAAGCGTGCTGAACTAAAAGAGTTGGGTGACCTGGAAGGCTTGGCAGCTTTGCCACGCAACAGTTCACCAACTCGTTGGAAAAACCGCGATGCCTTGCATGGTCGACCACGAGGCTATATGCGCCGCTTTGGACTTTCACGTATTAACTTCCGTGAAATGGCATCAAAAGGCGAAATACCTGGCGTAACTAAGAGTAGCTGGTAGGAAAGGATATATATGTCACTACAATCAACTGATCCAATCGCTGACCTACTAACCCGCATTCGTAACGCAGTATTAGTTGGCAAAAGCGAAATACGTGTTCCTTCAAGCAAACTAAAGTTTGTTATTGCAACGGAACTTAAAAAAGCAAAATATCTGGCCGATGTAAAAATCGAGAGCGCAAAACCACGCGACATCTTGGTTATTACTATCAACAAAGCCGGCGAAAACGCAAATATTACCGAACTTACCCGCATGTCAAAACCTGGACGACGCATGTATGTCGGCGCTAGCGAAATTCCAAAGATCAAAAATGGTCGTGGAATGGTCCTTGTCAGCACTTCAAAAGGTGTTGTATCGGGCAGCGAAGCCATCAAACAACGTTTGGGCGGCGAATTGTTACTAAAGGTTTATTAAAAGGAGAATAATATGAGTCGAATCGGAAAACTACCCATCACGGTACCGGCCGGTGTGACAATCACGGTCGACTCAGATGTTGTAACGGTAAAGGGGCCAAAAGGCGTCTTGACCGTACCTCACCTGAGCGATGTAACTGTCACCTTGGACGGTTCACAATTAATCGTAACCCGCAAGGATGACGAGTTTATTGCTAAATCACAACATGGTTTGCAACGAGCCCTACTAAATAACGCCGTAGAAGGTGTTACAAAAGGCTACGAAAAGAAGCTTGAAATCAACGGTGTCGGCTTCCGCGTCAGCGGTGGCGGCAAGAAAATCGAAATGTCACTAGGTTTTTCGCACCCAGTTTCGTATGAAGCTCAGGACGGAATTACCCTGACAGTCGACAAGATGACCGTTACTGTTTCAGGTATTGATAAGCAAGCTGTTGGTCAAACTGCAGCTGAAATTCGTTCAATTAAAAAACCAGAGCCTTACAAGGGCAAAGGTATTAAGTATGCTGACGAAGTTGTACGTCGAAAAGCAGGAAAGGCTGGTAAATAGTTATGTCTAACCTAACCAAAAAAAGCGCAAATCTAAAATTGCGCAAAAACCGTATCCGAGCAAAAATCAGCGGCACTTCAACCAGGCCACGTTTGACTGTTTCTATCAGTAACAAGCACGTTAGTGCTCAGATTATTGATGACGTCAAGCAAACCACACTGGTAGCCAGCACAACTGTTGGTGGCAAACATACCGGCTCGATTAGCGACCAAGCAGCATTAATTGGTGCCGACATTGCCAAAAAAGCCAAAAAAGCTAAGATTACTTCTGTAGTATTTGACCGAAATGGTCGAATCTATGCTAAAAGATTAAGTGCGTTTGCCGACGCAGCACGCAAGGAAGGGTTGGAGTTCTAATATGGCAGAATTTTCAAAAGACAGACCACAAGCACGCGATCCTCGTAGCAGGCGACCTGCTGGCGATGCACCTCAAGAAGTTGAAAAACAATTTCAAGAGATCGTCATCAACATCGATCGTGTTTCTCGAGTCGTAAAAGGTGGCCGACGCTTCCGCTTTAAAGCGCTTGTCGTCGTAGGTGATGGTAAAAACAAAGTTGGCATCGGCGTTGCAAAAGGCGCTGACGTTCAAGCTGCTGTCGCCAAAGCAACCAACGTTGCTAAAAAGCAGCTAATTACAGTTGCTATTAACAAAGAAACTATTCCTCATGATGTTGAATACCGCCTAGCTGGAGCACACGTATTGTTGATGCCAGCTGCGCCTGGTACCGGTATTATTGCTGGCGGCGTTGTCAGGTCAGTTATTTCGGTAACTGGAATCCGCAACTTGCTATCAAAATCGTTAGGTTCAACCAACAAGGTCAACATTGCGTATGCTACTGTTGAGGCTCTTAAAAAAGCCGTTCCAAGCAAAGATTGGGTTAATGCCCCAGCCAAAAAAGCACCTTCTGCTGAAAAAGTAGCAAAGGAGAAAAAGTAATGACTAAGTATAACGAACTAGAAGTCACTTCAAATAAAAAAATCAAGCGTGTTGGTCGTGGTATTGCATCAGGCCAAGGCAAAACTGCTGGTCGTGGTACCAAGGGCCAAAAAGCTCGTACAGGTAAAAAACTACGCCCAATGTTTGCCGGTGGTTCAGGATCACTAGCCCGCCGCATTCCAAAAGCAAAAGGCTTTAAATCATTAAAGACCCCAGCTCAGGTAGTATATCTAGATCATTTAAATGCCTTCAAGGGCAAAACCGCTGACAACTTTACGTTGCACAAGGCTGGCTATATCGCCACTCCTTACCAAGCAGTCAAAGTTATCGCACGCGGTGAGTTAACCGAAAAGATTAACCTAGCAGTCTCTGGTGCCAGCAAAAGCGTAAAAGCTGCTGTTGTAAAAGCAGGTGGAACTTTTGTCAAAACTGCGGTACCATTGAAAAAGAGCGAATCAACAACTGACAAGCTTAGTGAATAATGATTATTGCATTTCCCATGGCGTCATTCAATTGATGCCGTGCGGAGTAGCAGTAATTGATGCCCAAAGTAGTAAGTAAAGAGGGGAAAGTGTAGATGAATTGGAAAACAATCTTTAAGTCACTAAAGAACAAGGATATGCTGAGGCGTATTCTAATCTTGCTCGGTTTGATCGTAGCCTACCGTTTTTTGGCACACGTTCCAGTACCTCTTGCAGAGCCTAGCCAACTTAAGGACGTCGTTAACAGCGTTATCTCTGGTTCAGACTTCGGTGGATTCTTAAATCTGCTTTCCGGCGGTGCATTAACCAGCCTGTCGGTTGTCTTGGTTGGTATGAGCCCATTCATTACGGCTTCGATTATCACACA
>Ga0172379_10002831_pt1 | contig 29347 bp, 34 predicted proteins | sample GrowelOW334metaG_FD_119756 | JGI IMG/M metagenome (GOLD analysis project Ga0172379, IMG submission 119756) | Groundwater microbial communities from an aquifer near a municipal landfill in Southern Ontario, Canada - Groundwater well OW334 metaG | ecosystem: Environmental > Aquatic > Deep...
GGGATAATGCCACTACGACAAGAACATCATCAATTCCAAAGAGCAAACCATTTTATCCGATTTTACTCTTCAAAAATGGTTTGCAAATTTAATCTATTTTTTTTTCTTATAGTCAAATCGCCTGACTTTTTTTCAAATTATTTGTTAATGGTTTTGGTTTTGTATTTTTCCATCTGTTTTTTTAATGCTTCTACGGTCAAATCAATGGCCTCTTCGAATGTTTTTGCCTGTTTTTTGGCAAACAATGGATCGTTAGAAGGAACAGAAAGTTTAATTTCACTCACTTTATTTTCGCGCTCTTCGTCTTTTTCGAGCTTCAATATCACTTCCGCCCCAATGACACTGTCAAAAAATTGATCCAGCTTGTTTAATCGCTTTTCACAAAAGTCAAGCAATTTTTGATCGGCTTTAAAATGAACTGTTTGTACTTTTACATCCATAATTGTTCCTCCTCTATTTTAAGCCCGTTACCGGACTTGGTTGTACTTTCTCTATTCTACGCTCTTGGATGAGCGAGGTTGTATATTTTCTTCAATTTCTCGAAAGAAGTGTGTGTGTATACCTGGGTGGCGGCAAGACTGGCATGTCCGAGCAGATCTTTGATGGCATTTAAATCGGCGCCGCGATTCAACAGATGGGTGGCATAGCTGTGTCGCAGTACGTGCGGACTACGTTTTTCCATGGTAGTAACCAGACTTAAGTATTTTCGAACGATCCTGTAGAGCAGCTTATCGTATACCTGCTCTCCTTTGTCTGTAACAAACAAATAACTGTTCAAATCGCCAAAAAGTTCATTACGAACCCTGATATAATTGCTGAGTTCCGATGCAATTTCTGAAGGGAAAGGGATCAACCGTTCCTTGTTCCTCTTTCCCAATACTTTCACAACATTTTCATGCATCCGCAGATCATTCATCCGGATCCCTTTCAGTTCGGCAAGCCTCATACCCGTACCGTAGAACAGGGAAATGACTGCCTTATCGCGCAATCCGGTAAAATCATCCGCAAAGAAAGAGAGATCCAGCAACCTGTTCATCTCATTCTCCTGCACGAACTGAGGCAATTTCTTGCCACTTCGGGGTACCATCACCAAATCGGTCGGATTTTTTCCTATGAATCCTTCCCTTAGCAGGAATTTATAAAGAGAGCGAAGCGTTGACAATTTGCGTTTGACACTGACAACCGTCAATCCCTGATCCATTAGCGAAATGACCCATTGCCTGATCAAATGGTAATCGACCTCAACCAAACAAAAATCCTCAACCATTTCACTGCCAAACAGTATGAATTGGTCGAGGTCTTTCTCATAAGCAGTTACCGTATGTTCGGAATACCGCTTTTCATATTTTATATAATTGAGAAAATGCGCGAGATGTTGCATCCAAACCAAGATTGAAATCGGAAGGAATTTACTAAAAAATATCCTTCATTGTGCAATCTTTAGTGATTAATCCTCAATTATCTTCCGAACGTTGTAAATTCTCAATATAAATAGCCTTCTTGATCTCAGTACGACGGGTAATAGAGGGTTTTTCAAAGGCTTGACGGCCACGAAGTTCTTTGACAGCACCGGTCTTTTCAAATTTTCTTTTGAAACGTTTCAATGCTCTTTCAATGTTCTCACCGTCTTTGATAGGAATAACAATCATACGTTAAATTTTTTTACTTTGTTCTTTGTCTTTTCGGGTCGCAAATTTAGAAATATTCCTCAACACATGCAAGATTTGTCGATAAATTTCGTAAAAATCTATAAAAAATCAAGGCTGTCCTTCTCCAATCACAAGATATGGCAGCAAATGTTGCAATGAATCGGACGAAAATAACACCGCCAGATCCTCTTTCCCTCTGAATTTCCCATTGGTATCCCTAACCCGAACTATTTTCTTCGCCTGCCTGAAACCGATGTATGGGTGCCTTCCCAGTTCAGACAGCGATAGAAAATTGATCTCTATTTTCTTAATGGCAGCCGGATCGGCTACAAATTGTGGAGAAGCCTTCAACCACAATTCATCAGACATGCCGTAAATCTCCTTCAGTTGTTTTATCTCGTAAAATCCGCCAAGCAATCTCCTGTATTTAATGATTCTGGATGCCAGAACCGGACCGATACCGGGAAGCGCTTCCAGCTGAGCAGAATCTGCCTGATTGACTTCAACCATTTTGAGATTTTTAGGCACAATTTTCCGTGTTGTTGATGCAGAGTCTTTGATAACAATCCCCGACCATCCCGTTTTGAAATTCTTGCCTGGATTTGTTTTGAAATTTTTCGCCTCCTGCCTTTCCGGTATCATCAAATGCCCTTCCAACTTTTGGTACAGCTCATCAGTCATTCCATACAGCTTCCTGATATCCTCCTTTTTCCTGAACCTGCCCCCTTTCTGCGTATATTTTATCCAGTTGGAGGCAACTCTTGCCGGAACTCCCGCGCTGCTTAGTTGTGTTAAAGAGGGTGAATTGGGATCAAACACCCCTTCGTAACTATATTTCAGTGGCTCTTCCTTAGGAGAATCTGCCGCATGATATTTCTCTGCCTCCTCTTTCCATGCTGTCACATCGTATTCCCTTTCCGGAAGGATGTATGGTAGTGCGAAATCCAGACATAACACACAAAGAAGGATGAACATCAGGAGCAATATCCCATTCCTTTCCTTCCTGGTAAAGATGAAAAATTCCCGAAGTTGCTTGAGATTCATTTGAACCCGGTTTTTCTTACTACAAGTTACCGAATTCCGGCGAGAAAAAAGAATGGTCCGAACCGGTTAGAAAGGATAACCTATCCCAAATACAAAGTTCACATTGCCTTTCCTGAGATAATCATTTGGGGAAATCCACCTGGCACCTTGCATCCGCGAAGGATCATGCATTTTAAACGCCAAATCAAGCCGCAGGATGACGTAACTGAAGTCGTACCGGATACCCAATCCCGATCCCACCGCAATCTCTTTGGCGAAGCTTTTAAAGTCGAATTCTGTACCGGCACGGTTGTCTTTGATTGACCATATATTTCCCATATCGACAAAAAGGGCTCCCTCCAGGGGTCCGGCCATATTAAACCGGTATTCGGCATTTGCCTCCAGCTTGATATCGCCCGACTGGTTTGGAAACTCATTGGGATTCTGTTGGTAGGAACCCGGACCAAGTGTTCGTATTGGCCATGCCCTTATTCCATTGGCCCCGCCTGAGAAAAATTTCCTTTCAAAGGGAATCTGGTCTGAATTTCCATAGGCGAAAGCTCCCCCTCCAAATGCCCTAACAACCAAAGAATTGTAATATCCATCCATCCAGGCCTTTCTGAACTCCAAATCAAATTTAAGGTACTGCGCAAAAGGTGTGTTTAAGATTTGGTACTGCTTAATGGTTCCACCTTCAGAAAGATTTTTTGAATTTGCCAATGACTTGTTGATCAGGTAAAGCATGTTTCCTGCCGTTTCAATATTGTATTTCAGTACCAGATAACCGGATTTCTTCTGGGTTTGTGTACTGAAGGTATAGGAGTAGTTGAAAGCTGTGATGGAATGATCGATGTAGGAACTCTTGATGTAAAGATTTTCAATCCGACTCAGGAAGGCCGAATCAAGGGCAAACATTTTAACCAAATTGATGTCCAACATATTAACCCGCTTGGTAACATATTCGGACGATTTCCATTGATAACCAAAGGCTGAGCGGGCAATTGTCCGGGTATAATCCGGCCGTCTTTGGTAATTGTAGGAGATATTAAAAAATGTTTGGGGAGTGGAATATTCGAAGAACTTTGATTTCAGAAAAGGAGCGATGAATTTCGGGATGGTGATCTTGGCATCCACGCCGGTCTCAACCGAATGAAAGGTGGTTGCGGAGTCTCCCACACCGTAACTCTGCCTTTGGGTAGCTGCCTGAAACTGCAGGTCGAAGATCTCCCCGCCCCGAAACAGGTTTTTGTGCTGGTAGCCCAAATTGCCTGCGACACCTAAATTTCCCAGCGAATTGGTTCCTTCGATACTGGCGCTGTAGGATTGGGGCAATCCGGGAGTCAGCTGAATGTAACAATCCAGCATGGGGTATCCCAATGAATCCTTTTGTACCGTCTCGACAAAACGAATATTGACCAGCTTAAAAAGCCTTAACGCAAAATATTCATTGTAGGTTCTGTCGACCAATGCCGCACTGTAAAATTTTTTATCGGCCAAATGATTGGCATTCATCAGCAGTTCAGGCTTTAGCCACTTATTCTTTTTGTATATGAAATAATGATGCCCGATATGGAGTGTATCCGTAGGAACAGTATCCTCAACAGTACCATCGGTAAATAGGGTCGCCTGCAAATCCCCTTCGCTCTGGTAATAAAAATCCCGGAAAGTATATTTTTCGTGATTTTTCTTCGAATCAATGTCGGTGGTATCCCCCGAATTCTCTCTTTCAACGATAAGTTTTAAATCGACACCATGCATGTTTTTAGCACTATCCGCTTCGTAGTACAAAATGTTCTTGGTTGATTTATAAAACCCTTCATTTTGGAATTTTTTGAGCAGCCGCTGGCTCTCACTACCAAGAAGATCCGAGTCAAAGAGTGAATTTGGCTTGATAAGACTCTCTTTGTCCGGTATTTTCATCACAGCCCTCAGGGAATCATCAATGACATCAGTTTGGTATAGCTGAATAATATAAGGTTGGTGGGCTGTGATATAATAGTGAACCTCGGCGCTATGATTTTTCTTCAGCACCGTACTATCCTTTACCTCGGCGTTGTAGTATCCCTTGTTGTGCATGAAACGTTCAAACTCCAGTTTGGTTTTTTGCGTCAGGAAGGGGTCATAAATAACCGGTGCTTCCCCGATTCTTTTGAGCCAACCATTCTCATTTTTTTTGGATGACAGGTTGTACAACCCAAGATGGAATCTCCAAAAACCCAGGATTCGGGTATTTGGTTTCTGTTTCTGATAGCTTTTAAGGATGCCCTTGTCAATATCTCTCTGGTCGAGATCAATTTTAACCTTGGAAAGGAGGTACTCATTCTCAGGAACATATTTGTTTGTCTGACAACCTGCCACCAAAAAGGAGAACAGGACAATCCATATGATAGCAGGCCTATGTAAAGGGATACACTTCAATTTCGAACGGTTAAAAACTAAAACAAAGATAATCAACCCTGCTAATTAAAAATGGATTATTTTTGAACTAAATAATGGAAAACCCGAATGATCTCCAGGCAAAAGATTGATTTTATCCGTGGATTGGCACGCAAAAAAGAGCGCGAAATGGCAGGTTGCTTCGTTGCTGAAGGTGAAAAACTCGTTTTTGATCTGTTAAGAACCACCTTGATTCTTAGGGAGATTTACTGCACTCAGGAAGGATTGTCTTACATTCAATCCAAACGGATGAAGATGGAAGCAATTCCAGTTACAGAGAAGGAGATGGAGCGCATTTCAGCATTTAAAAATCCCTCCTCCGTTTTGGCGCTGTTTCAGATTCCAGAAGGCAAAAAAATAAGTGATAATACCTTTGAAGGGATCAATTTGGTACTGGACGGGATTCAGGATCCCGGCAATCTGGGAACGATTGCCAGGATGGCTGATTGGTTCGGCATAGCCAATCTCTTCTGCTCGCCCGATTGTGCCGACCTTTACAATCCCAAATGCGTTCAGTCCACCATGGGGGCCCTGGCCCGGGTGGAGGTGCATTACCTTGATCTTAGTGGATTGTTACAACAGGCAACTGACCTTAAAATACCGGTGTATGGAACTTTTATGGCGGGTGAAAATCTTTACACAACGAAACTGGCCGAAAAGGCGCTCATCATTTTGGGAAGTGAGGGAAAAGGTATCTCGTCGGATCTTAACCGGTTCCTGACCAAAAAAATCTCCATCCCGGCTTATCCGCCAGGCAGCAGTGAACTGGAGTCGCTGAATGTAGCGGTTTCCGCCGCGATTGTCTGCGCCGAATTTCGCAGAAGGGTTGAATAAATCAATTGCGGATTATTGAAATTGGCAAACCAACCAGCCTTGATTGTAAGGAGGTTGGCAGGTTTGGAATGAAAATGAGAAAATCTTCACAATATTTCAACACAGATGCCGGAGGCATCACATGTTTATAGAAACGGAATGGTGATGAGAGGCATTCGACCCCGGCCGGGGTCGCACGTCCCTGCATTAGGGTATCTTCTATAAACATACAAACCCTCCGGGTTTAAGCGAAAAGGCCATACCTCAATTTTACATTGTCATGCGGTGTAACCCTACCGGCATCAATATCTTTCAAACCACGTTCGATTCCGGACTTTTGTTCACCTGTCAAATCCTGCCACCAATCATCGTGTGAAACATTCGAATCTTTTACAATTTTAAGGTAGTCTATTGTTTCACCATCTTCAAGATTTGTAAGCCATTCGATTAGTTCCAATTTTATAGCTTCGTGACCCACTTTGTTTTTTATTCAAATTTACAATTATTGTGGCACAATTTCAAATCAAAGCAGACCCTCCCTGTTCAAATATTTCAGATATTAACATTCAATTTTCCCTTTTGATCGTATATTTGCACAACATAGATTTGTAATTAATAGAAAGATGAAATACCCACGAGAAATCTTTTACACCAACAGAAAATGAATATCTGGGTATTCCATGCGACAATTAAAAACTAAAATATATCCGCATGAAAGTATTTTCAATAACCATACAAGACGATAAAGAAAACATCTTCATCGAATTAATGAATAGTGTTTCATTCGTCAAAAAAATTGAAGCTGTTTCCGATGACAACGAAATTCCTCAATGGCACAAAGCTATTCTTGACCAAAGAATTGAAGATAAAGCCGGAGATTACCTTAAATGGGATGCCGTACAAAAAGATATCAATGTAAAATATGGCTTATAAGATAATTATCAATCCTTCTGTAAGACTTGATATTATTGAGGCAATTGAATGGTACAATGAACATCAGTCGAATTTGTGATTTCGTTTTTACATTTCCACGCAAACAACATTTAATAATATAATGGGGAATCCTTCGGGATTTGCCGTTCGGTATAAAACAATTCGTACGGCAATTATAAAGAAATTTCCATACATGGTCCACTACATTGTGGATCAACAGACCGAAACCATCAGCGTTCTGGCTGTACTTTGTATGTATCGCAATCCCGAATCGTGGGTTGAAAAATGAAAGTTATAAAACTTCACCACCACGTTAACCTGCTGAACACCGCCCGCAAATATTACGCCGATCTGCTGGCACGGCGGATCGCCCCAAAGGCGGATGCAACGAAACCGGCTGTATAGATCGTTCGCGATATTGAAATTGACAAACCCGCCAAGCCTTGAGTGAAAAGGAGGTTGGCGGATTTGTTTTGTAAATTGACAAGTCCATGACCCTTCAAAAAATGTGGGTATTTAATGCAATTTTTTGTATATAGATTTGTATTGTGAAAAATAATTTTCATGTTAAAATTAGAATATATGAAAAAGAAAGAACCAGAATACTTTAAACCTCACCTGAATCCTACTTATGAATATATTCAAGTCAACAATGAAAAAATTCGAGTCAAAATATTTCGAAACGAAGAATTCAGTTTTACATTGGATTTTTATTATAACGGAGGAATTTACCAACATGTGATACCAAAGATATCAAGCAATTATCATATTTTTGGTCGTGATGATATCTCTTTTGAAGGAATCAATTTGAATGTCTTAGAAAAAGAAAAATTGGCAAAAAGACTAAATCAAATTCTAAACAGCCTCTTCGATTAAGCATTTTTAAAAAGCAACCATCAGGCTAATCTATTAGACAGTTGTAAAAAAAAGAATTTTCATGAATATTATCAAAGAGATTTTTTGCTTATTTCTTTAAAGTAGAATTAATCATTGTTTGACCTTGCCCGGGATTCCCGCTCCCAACTTCTATACCGTTTACAACAACTTCCAAAGTCGATTTTCGGTCGTTTGTATAGAATTCTACTTTTGCCTGACCTGTAGAATCTGTCCTGATTGAAGAACCCCAGTAAAGAGTTGCCCTGCCATCATATACCGGACTTTTTCTTGACGGGCCATCATAACGCGGCGAATAGAAAACTCGCGGGGCATCAAGCCCTTCCAGTATAAATGTTTTAATTCCCTGAGGATCTCCCCGGAATGTGTTATCAGAATAAGTTTCGATTACCACCAGCGATTGCCACATTCCAAATAGATTTAATGGATGACTTGAATAATGGGATGCAATGTTTCCGGGGGGTAAAACCATTAACTTTTTGATTTCATTTACGTTCAAACCAGATAAGCCATTCAACATGGCAATAAATATTTCTCCTTGTTCACCGGCATCAAAATAAGTTGTGCCATTAATTACATATATCGGGAAATATTCACTTGGTCCCATACTGATACAAGGCAATATTATTGTTTTAATATTGCCAGGATAAATAGTATACTCATGGGCATCAAATTCCCGAATTAGCAAATCATAAATGTTTTCGTACTTATTACCATCAGGGTCCAAAGAATCGAGATCTGCAATCTTAGTGGCCTCTTTCTCAAAATCGCGATACCAGTTTTTGGCTTTCGCTGTTACTGTAACTTCACCCAGAGTTACAGACATTGCACCATACCAGGGAATTTTTGACACATCAGTTTTCTTAATCGCCTGCAACTGATGTATATATTCAACAGCCGACAGAGTAATGTTAGTATTTACAAAAAGTGGTGGATTAAATCGCGGAGGATTAACACTCTCATCTAAGGATATTTCCCCGTAAAAAGGCTTTCCTTTAAGGGTGGTTGCCTGCAATAGCGAATGAGATTTGCCAAATAGTAAGGGTGTCTGAAATCTAAACTGTCCCAGGCTGTCGGGTTTGAATTGATCAAAATAAATTCCATCTGACCGGCAAAAGAGTGTTAAATTAATATCCCGGTAATTAAATTTTTTCTCACGCGATTTACTGCCACTGAATTTAATGTTTCCGGAGATCTCAAAGCTCTTTTCTGGTTGGAATTTTAATTCGTCAGGTTTCATATTACCAGTCATAAACTTCCTGTAACCCTGGGTCAGAAGCAGTAAATCCAATGCGCCCTGATTGACGCAACTATCATCCTTAAAATAAAAGCCGACATCTTCTATATGCCCTTTTAGCTCTGATTCAAGTAATTTATACTCACATATCCCGCTGACACTGCCATAATTTATTATTTGTTCTTTGTCAGCCACGGCAAGTGACAAATCAGTTTGTACAGGTGTGCCATCATATCCGGTGGTTTTTACCAAAAGAGTTACTTTTGACCTTGTTGAATAGGATGAAGAATCAGGAGTTACTTCGATTTTAAAACGTTGATATTTATCAACATAAATAAGCCGTTCACTTTCAGGATTAAAATCATCGTCCATAACAGTAAGCCTGCATACTCCTTCAGGCAACAGCTCCATAGGGACACGTAAACGGCAGGAATCATTGATCATTTTGACAAGAGCTGAGAACCATATCTTTCCATAAGAACTCCCAATAACATATTTTTGTTTGTTTGCCTGTGAAAGGCTTTGTTTTATCGTCATGTATTGATCTTTTCCATCATGCCCGGAAAGAGTGACCGACATGACACAACCCTCTTCCGAAGCACGTGGCAGGGGAACTATATATTTCTTGTTATTGTACCAGAGATGAGCGAAATATTTTTTTCCTGTTTCAGGTTTTAACAGAAAGACTCCCATCCCTTTATGAGAACTCTCAAAATCGGTGACAATCTCTCCTCCACCTGTTTCAATTACCCCTTTAACTTCCCTGCCTAACCCATCAGTTCCGATTGCTTTGAATGCGACCTTGCTTTCCAATTCATTAACCAGCCGGCCCCCTTCAGGGAAAAATTGCAGGTCTATGTTCTCCTGAAGTGGAACGATGAATTGCTTTTCAAAGGATAAACGTTCATCCTTAATGGATACTCCAAATATTGCCAAAGTATCATTTTGGTCTATACCAGATAGATTGAACTTAAAGACCTGGCCTTTCGTATTTATGGCCTTCACCTGGCCTGTGTAAAACTGTGTCTTCCCTATCTTAAGAGAGTAATCCACTTTATGGTTGTAAGTGTTTTTCAGATCGCCTGCCTGGTCAATTTCAAAAAAAACGGTAGCTTACCTGAAGTGAATCATTTCCAACCTGTTTAAGAATGACCGGGGTACATTCAACCTGAAAATTCTGATTTAAAGGGTTTATTGTTATCGTCTGGTAGAATGGTTCCCCGGTGTTTATATTTTGCATCGGGCGTGTATAGGCACGTACCATGTACCTGCCTGGTTTAAAGATTGTATCCAGGTAAAGATCCCCACTTGATGTGCCGGACTGAATGAGCAATTTCCTTTTTAGCACAATTCTGCCTAATGGGTTTATCAGATCCACGTACAAAACTCCGCTTAAGGTATCAGGAATCTGATCATAACCACACCATGAATAGGCTTTGAACCAGATAGTGTCGCCCTGCATATAATTGGGCCGGTCAAGATGCAGATAAATTTTCTCACGAGGAGGTGACTGGTTTAACTGCATATATTCTTTCATGAGTCCAATAAACAGACTTTGTCCGGCGATCTGGTCAGGAACAGGAGTGCTCTGGCTGACAGTATCCTGGTTTGAGGATTGAGTTATTTGAGTTAATTCCTGTGCCGATAAACCTGTGGTTACAATGTTAAGCCATAAAATTGCGAACCGGAAAAAATTGTGTCTCATTACATGACAATTTATTTTGTATTCTAATAATGCCATAATACCTACATACCAAAATGATATATAACTTGTTTAAGAAGATTGCGCTTATTGTGACAAAATGAGATTTTTGAGTTTCCTGAAGGCCTGTCCATTCTTTGGGCATTGAAACTCATGTGCCACTATCTTACCGTTTTTTATTTGAGTGATATATTAAGAAACAATACTGCCATACAGACAAGTATTCCGGTAATTTTAATTACTTTTTTCATTTCAATAAGATTTAATTTTACATTAACAAAATTTGTATTTCATTTGTGTATGAAGAATCCGTGGATTCTATAAACGTTTTTTTACCTTTCCCATATTACCTCCTTTCTTTTTCGGAAAGGTTGCTGGCGGGAAATCGGAGTTGCAAGCTTTTAAGGTTTCCTGCCCTTTTCTTTCCGTGGGTTAATACACTAAATTCTGTTATTTAATGTGCTTTCTGAACAGTTCTTTCATTCCTTTATCTTTTATTGGTGTTTTTGCAGATGACTAAGATAGACCATTGGTTTTAGAATTTCAAGTGTCAAAAGTTCTCAAATGCATAAAACTGATGTTTTTCAGTCTATCCGGGATAAAATGATGCATAAACGGGACAAAATCGTACAAAACCGGGATTGGACGGGGGAAGTCCATATTTCTGCATTCCGGACAATGTTCTTTAGTTTACCTATTTTAATAGCCTGTGGATCAATAACTTTTTGTTTTTATTTTTCTTTTCTTCAATTCATCTTTAGAATTCAGAACGGGACTCCCTTTTGTAGGAAAGGAATCGTTGCAGGTATATTTTACAATACAGTAAAACAAAAGTAGCAAAGTGTAATTCAGAAACCGGGTATTATATAATAATGGTGTATAGGGTGTAAAAACAGCACGAATAAAGAAATTATAAAAGGACTGTAGTTTGGACTGAAACAGCCGCCAGACAAAGAAGAGAAGTTTTAAGATATTGGACAAAGCATAATGACTCTTCAAATTATGCTGAAAAATTAATTACGGTTACTGCAAGCCAAATACAGGTTATTTTAAGCTATCCTGAATCGTTCAAATCCTGATCCCCCTCGTTTGTAACGAGAGGTTAGTTTTCAGTCGTTTGTAACGACAAATTTACGCTGGCGCAGATTTTTAATCTGTGCCCGTGCAATTGACGAAATGAGCATTGTTGAGTATCAAAAAAAAGATAAAATGAGTAGTATCAAACTATTTGAGCAAAAGCAGGTACGCTCAATTTGGAACGAAGAGGAGGGAAAATGGTATTTTTCAATCATTGATGTGATTGAAGCGCTAACCGGCACCGATCGTCCCCGTAAGTATTGGAGCGATTTAAAAGCAAGGTTAAAAAAAGAGGGCAGTGAACTGTCCGAAAAAATCGGACAGTTGAAAATGTCTGCCGAAGATGGGAAAATGCGAATGACCGAAAGGGATACTCAAAAGAATGGATTAACCAACGTTTGAAAAGCATTGAAATTCGGAAAGAACTTACTGATGAATGGGAAAACCGAAATGTAAAAAAGGGACAGGAATTTGCTATTCTTACAGATGAAATTACCAAAGCATGGAGTGGGTTAACTACAAAACAATACAAAAACCACAAAGATCTGAAAAAAGAAAATCTCCGCGATCATATGACCAACCTCGAATTGGTTCTCAATATGCTCGCAGAGGCATCCACAACCGAAATTTCAAAGGATAAGAAGCCTAAAACATTCAACGAGAATAGAATTGTTGCAAAAAAAGGTGGTAATGTCGCCAAAGCGGCTCGTTTACAACTCGAAAATACAACAGGCAAAAAAGTGGTAACAAAACTAAATGCCAAACAAATTGAACAAAAAAAGAACAGGGAAATTGATGAAAAATAATTGGTTATAATTCCCCTCACTAGCGCGGATTTTTTATTCCGTGCCCTATACATTTTGGCCGACGAAGTCTAAACTTCTACAAATAAATCAACTGTAGTAGAGCGTATCCGCACTCAATTCCTGATCGTTTGGCCAGGCGATAAAATAACCGTTATTTTTCACCAATTGAAAATAGCCCGGGTCTTTAAGTTGTGAGAATATACCCTTGTTAAAGTACTTCTTAAGATCGACCAATTTTGTTTTACCATCTGAAAACTCAACAAAAAGACTGTTTTCACCGACAATTTGTATATTTTTAATTGTGTTCATTGTTTATTATTCCAGCGGTTTAATTTTAAATGTTTCCTTTCCTTCGGTTGCCAATTTCCAGTCGGCCATTAATTCATCCCGATGAATTTCTATCCAGGCCTGAACCAACCGCAATTTTCAGGATTCCACCACGGACGGTTTTCATCTGTATTCATTTAACCGGGGTAACTGTTCTGATGCCGGAGGCATCACATGTCTATAGAAACGGAATGGTGATGAGAGACATTCGACCCCTATATTTGTGCCATATGGCACAAATATAGGGGTAAAAACCAAGGAGTTGAACTCTCCCCTTCCCCGTTTCTCCGTTTCGTTGTTTCTACTCGCCTGCACGGAGTCGCACTCACCCCATCACCCCCTCTCCAAGTCGCCCCTTCGACTTCGCTCAGGGACCGTTTCCGTCTCTCCGTCCCTCCGTCTCTCCGTCATTTTCAGTCACCCCATTTCTCCGCTTCAAGACCTTCAAGGTTTGAACAGCTGCCCAATCATCTCCGCAACTCTCTCCCCATCGACCGCAGATGAGACGATGCCACCTGCATAGCCGGCACCTTCCCCGCATGGGAACAATCCCTTGATTTGCAACTGCTCCAGAGTTTCGTCCGATCTTGGAATGCGCAAGGGAGAGGAGGTTCGGGTTTCGGCGCCCATGACGATGGCTTCATTGGTGAGGTATCCGTTGCTTTTGCTGCCCATTTTTTTAAAGCCCTCGCGTAGCCGGGAAGTGACAAAACCGGGTAGCCAATCGCCCATAAAAGATGGTGTAATGCCTGGCCTGTATGAGGTCTCAGGCAATGAAGAGCTGCGTTTGCCGGAGGTAAAATCCGCCAACCTTTGCGCAGGCGCCAACTGACTTTCTCCTGCTTCATGAAAACAAGCCCTTTCGATGGCTTGCTGGAATTCGAGTCCGGCAAAGAGTCCGAATTTGTGAAATTCTATTGGAATATCCTCCGCCCTGATCTCTGTCACCATGCCCGAATTGGCAAATTTCCCTCCCCTGTGCGAGGGAGACATGCCATTGACGACCAGCTCGCCGGGTGAAGTCGCTGCCGGCACGACCATTCCGCCAGGGCACATGCAAAAGGAGTAAACGCCCCTGTCGCCAACCTGTTCGACCATCGTATAGGCTGCGGGCGGTAGGTATTTGCCCCGGCTTGTTCCATGGTATTGGATCTTGTCAATCAACTCCTGCGGATGTTCAATCCTGACGCCCACGGCAAAACTCTTTGCTTCAAGTTCAATCAGGCGTTTTTGCAGCAGGTAATAGATATCGCGGGCCGAGTGACCGGTTGCCAGGACGACTGCAATTCCCTCCACCTTGTCGCCATTTTGAAGAACGACCCCCTGGATCCGGTCGTTCTCGAGCATCAGATCCGTTACCCTCGAATTAAAGTGATAGGAGCCGCCGCACCGTTCAATAGTTTCACGGATTGAACCAATCACCTTTGGCAAAACATTGGTTCCGATGTGCGGATGCGCTTCCACCAGGATCTCATCCTGCGCCCCGTGAAAGTTCAATACCTCCAGTATTTTTCTGACATCCCCACGTTTTTTCGATCGGGTATAGAGCTTGCCATCGGAAAAAGTTCCTGCTCCACCCTCGCCATACCCGTAGTTTGAGTCGGGGTTGATCAGATGTTCCCCATGTATGGCTGCAATGTCTTTTTTCCGTTCGCTCACCAACTTTCCGCGCTCCAGTATAATGGGACGAAAGCCCAGCTCAATGAGGTGAAGGGCCGCGAACAACCCTGCCGGACCGGCCCCTACGATGACGACGGGCTTCTTGTTGCCAACAAAAAGATATTCGAAGGATGGTTTTACAAGCTGTACAGGTTTTTCGTCGATGTAGACCTCCAGGGAGAGATTGATCTTGATTCGGGCATTACGCGCATCAATCGATTGATGAACAACCACAATCTGAACTATCCTCTCTTTGTCCAGTTTGAGGGCTTCCGCAACAACACTTTTCAATTTGTCCGGTTCTCCGGCTTCTTCGGGTGTAACGGCCAGATTAAGTTCTTTTCTCATTATCAATTTTGAATTTCGTTTACGTGTAAAGAGGATCCCCGTTTCAAAAAGGGAGATTGGGGTTATTCAAAATAGAATATCAGCGAGAAAATATTGGAATTCAATTTTTCCAAAATATAGCCATAATAGGGCAACGGAGTAGTTGATGTCATATCGGCGTCATGCCTGATCAAGTTATTTAAACCGTAGGAGAACTTAAATTCACCAGTAAACCTGAAATAAGGGAAATAGGTATCCAGTCCGAATGCCACCTCTGCATAATAGCCGTTTCTTTTCAGGTGAACGACACTTTCTGAGATCCGTTTGCTCTCAAGGTCGCGCCGGTAGGCAGCGCCACCATAGATGTATGGCCGAAGATTCCCGCTTCTGAATCCTTTGTACCTAAACCCTACCGGGAAATCTATGTAAGCAGATGGAATGGAAAGATATCGGTCGGTGGTAATGCCGGGATACAATTGCGCTCCAATCTTCGGATCAATGATGTATTGGTTAATATTTTCGGTGAATTTCATCTGTCTGGATCCCAGCGACATACCTGGCGTACAACGAAAATCAATCACTCTGTTTACCCGAAGGTTAACTACCCCACCAACAGAAAATCCGGGCTTTAAAAGGTAAGTTTCTACCCGGTACGAATGAATGCCATTGTAAAATATTTCACCTCTGGATTTCAAATCGGGATTTGCAGTAAAAACCGGATTCTGCAAAACATCGGTGTAGTGTTGCATCCTGAAATCCATGGTGTTGGCACCCAGGTAAAAGCCAAAATGAAGCGGACGGTCATCGAAACGGGAAAGATTTTCATCCCTCGTCAGTTGTGCCGACAAAGGAGACCCTACTCCTGAAAGCAGAAGCAACAAAACAAACAATATTAATTTTCCCCCATTTCTCATTTTACACTTTTCCCCTTATCCTTTATCCTTTTCCCCTTATCCTTTATCCTTTATCCTTTATCCTTTATCCTCTCCTGCCTATATAAATCGTTGCGATACCAAATGTCAACCGGTATTCGCGTATCTGAACGAAGCCTGATTGGGCCATAAAAGTAATAAATTTTTCTCCGTCAGGAAATCCTTCAACCGATTCAGGCAAATAGGTATAGGCGGACTTGTCGCCCGAAACCATCCTGCCAATCCAAGGCATCAGGCTGTTTGAGTAAAATTTATATCCAAATTTAACCAAGGCATTACGCGGTTTTGAAAACTCAAGCACACAAAGTGTTCCACCCTGTTTTAGTACCCTGAAAAGCTCGTCCAATCCACGGCCAAGGTTCTCAAAATTTCTCACACCAAAAGCCACTGTCGCTGCATCGAAGCTTTTGTCAGGGAATTGGATGGCTTCCGAGTCACCCGCCAGTAGCTCAATTTTCTCCTCCAGTCCTAATGCCTTTATCTTTTCTACTCCAACGGCAATCATCTCTTTCGAGATATCGATTCCTGTAATTTTTTTTGCTCCCGATTTCAAAGCAGCGATCGCAAAATCTCCTGTACCGGTAGCAACATCCAGGATGGTCTCGGGAGAATTGGAAGAGATTAGCCGAATGGCTTTCCTCCTCCACAATTTATCAATCCCGAAGGAAAGGGTATGGTTAAGGAAATCGTATTTGGGAGCAATCCGATCGAACATCGTCGCTATCTGCTCCTTTTTCCCGGCAGATGAATCCCGGTAAGGCTTTATTTCACTCGTAAAAAACATTGTTAATTTATTGAATATCAGAATGCACTCATGGAACTCGCAAATGCATTTACATCACCTTTTGTGGGTTAAGCCCATGCTCGTTTCACTCATCAAGATCATCTATCATTTCACTTACCAATCCTTTGTCGACAAAACCCATAGATTGGTCATCGATTCGAATTTCGCCTTTCGTCACATGACCCAAAGTCATCACCGGGATCTTCCTGTCGAAGAGATAATCCACAAACTCATCCTCCTTCTCTTTGGATACAGAAACAACGTATCGTCCCATTGACTCCCCAAACAGGAAGGCATCCGTACGTATTTCCCCGTCGGTGGTGATATCGAACCCAAGGTCGTTGGGAAGGGCATTCCGCAACAGCGTGAAAAAGAGACCACCAATGCCAACAGGAGTCGCTGAAATAACAAGATCATTTTTTATCACCTCTGTCATAGCCTCTGTCAGACGGCCTTCTGTGGAAAGACTAAATTTCATCAAAGGCCAATCTTTGACCTCATGGTAGGAATCGAGGTATTCAGAGGCGTTGATATCGTTGTAGGATCGACCCACCATAAGCAGGTTGTCACCTTTTTTTCTGAATTTTGGCAACAACAGTTTTTCGCGTGTCTTCAATTTTCCGAAAAGACTGATGATAAGGGTCGGTGGGACAAATCCTTCGTCTCCCGAATAATCATAATGCAATTTACGCTGCGAAAATTTCAGGTTGAAACTCTTGGCTGCCGCATCCAGACCGAGTCGCGCCGCCATCACCATCTCCTGGGCTATCGGATTGGCAAATTCGACATGGTTCATGAAACTACTGATCGAAACAGGAACGGCTCCATAGCAAACCAACCTTCTAACCGCCTTTGCAACCAGAATCTGGGCAGCTGCAAATGGATCAATGGCCAATCGGCGGTGATCGGCGTATATGGTCAGGGAATAAAACTGTTCCTCTTCGTCGATCTGGAAAATCCCCGAATCGTCAGTGTTGTCGTTGCTCATTTGTGACGGATCAAGATCCGGAGCAGCAAATTCATTGAAAATATTGACCGGAGAGAGATGCGGGATGGCAAGCATCGAATAGATGACACTCTGGATATCTTCCGGTTCAGGAATCTGATCAATAGTAAAAGACTTTGGACTGTTTTCGCTCATGACCGCTATGTTTTTGTGGCAAAGATAATTGATTCATTGTAATTGCCATGTGTTGCAACCAAACAACCGGGATGAATGTTTTTAGAAATATTTCCCAAAATTACAATTCCTTTTTCCTATTTTAGCTTTCTCAAAATGGATTGATTATGTCAAAAATTGCACTTATTACCGGTGCGACATCAGGAATCGGCGCTGCTTCATCTCATCTGCTGGCTGCGAACGGTTACGACCTGATACTCACCGGTAGGAGAAACAAACGTCTGGTGGAGCTGGAGCGTGTATTAGCCTCCAAATACAAGGCGAAATGTCTTCTTCTCTGTTTCGATGTCACTAAACCGGAGCAGGTTCAAAGTTCGCTGGAATCCCTGACGGAAAACTGGAAGGCCGTCGATGTGCTGATCAACAATGCCGGATTGGCAGTCGGGATGGATACGGTCGACAATGGTGAAATTGAAGACTGGGAAAGAATGATTGATACCAATGTCAAGGGGTTACTCTATGTCACAAGAACCGTAACGCCCTGGATGAAGCAACGGAAATCCGGCCATATTATCAACATATCCTCGCTGGCCGGGAAAGAGGCCTATCCAATGGGAGGAGTCTATTGCGGTACGAAACATGCAGTACAGGCCATCTCGCATGCCATGCGCATCGAACTCCTTCCATTTGGCATCAAAGTGGGCACAGTTGCACCAGGCATGGTCGACACTGAGTTTTCCAATGTGCGTTTCAAAGGGGATGATACACGTGCCAAAAGTGTCTACAATGGTCTCACACCGCTTTCACCGGTTGATGTAGCGGAGACCATACTTTTTATGATTACCAGACCTGCCCATGTCAATATCGACGATGTGCTGATCATGCCTACCGCGCAGGGATCGGCGCGCGATGTATTCAGAAATCTGTAGTGCCGGGAACATCGGCAACAAATGATTAATTTGCTACTTTTGCGAAAAAATCAAATTATAAACGCATGCAGTTAGAAGTATCCAACGGGGAGATTGCCGATAAACTTACCATTATCGAAATCAAACTGTCGAAGATAACCGACCCCACAAAGCTTGCCAACATAAGGAACGAATACGAGGTAGTGAATCAGGCAATGAGCACCATCATGGAGAAGAGCCATCCGCTTTACCGCCAATTGTATGAAATAAACGCTCAATTGTGGGTCATTGAAGACCATATCCGTGATCTTGAAAGAGCAAAGAATTTTGGCGATGATTTCATTCAAACCGCCCGGTCAGTTTACTTTATCAACGATGACAGATCGGATGTGAAGCGCAAAATAAACGAATTTACCGGCTCCAAACTTTTTGAAGAGAAAAGCTACGAGGAATACAAATAAGAAGTGCCTAAAGTACTTAAAGTGCCTAAAGTATTTAAAGTACTTGGCATACCTGGAACTCCCGACTTTAGGCACTTTAGGCACTTTAGGCACTTTAAGTACTTTAGGCACTTGTAAATGAAGAAAATCCTTGTTTTCCGACTCTCCGCCATGGGCGATGTTGCACTCACTGTGCCAGTCATTCGAAATGTGCTCGAATCCGACAGTGATTTGCATATTACACTGGTAACCAGACCGTTTTTCGCCCCCTTCTTCTTTGGGATCCCCCGGCTAAAACTCTACTTTCCAAAACTTGATAATAAACACAAAGGTCTGTTTGGACTCTATCGCCTTTACCAGGATCTAAAAAAGCTTGGACCTTTTGATAAGATCGTTGATCTTCATGATGTCCTGAGAACCAAGGTTGTATCCCTTTTCTTCAAACTGAACGGCACACCTGTTTTTTCGATCGACAAAGGAAGAAAAGAGAAAAACGAGATAATTAAAACAAAAAAAACAGTCGTTTTAAAACACTCAACCCAACGATATGCCGACACTTTTATCGCAGCAGGCATCCAATCACAGATAGGTAAAGCTCCCTACATCGATTATTCGACCGAAGCTTTTCAAAGCGCCCGAAGCTATCTTTTGGGGAAAATACCTGAAAAAGGATACCTAAAGATCGGACTTTCGCCATTTGCCAACACTGCACCCAAAATATGGGGGCTCAATAATTTTAAAGAATTGATCACCCTGATCAACAAAAATCACAAAGCAGTATTTTTCCTCTTCGGCGGAGGTGAAAAAGAGATCAAACTATTGAAACAACTCGAACAGCACTGCGAAAATGTCCATCTCGTAGCCGGGAAATTTACCCTGTCGGAGGAGATCGCCATGATTCGAATGCTGGACCTGATGATTGCCATGGACTCATCCAACATGCACCTTGCATCTCTCTCAGGTGTGAAAACTATTTCCATCTGGGGTGGTACTCATCCTGCTTTTGGATTTTCGGCATTGGGTCAGCCGGAGGAGTACCATATTCAACCACCAGATGGCATACTAACTTGCCGCCCCTGCTCCGTCTTTGGCGGTAAACCATGCATTTACCCAACGCCGAGCTGCATGGAGCTGATTAAGGCAACAGATCTTTACAAAAGACTTGTGATGTTGAATGTTTTGAAGCCGAAAAACGGGGAAAAAGGATAAAGGATAAAGTAAAAAGGATAAAGTAAGAACGCTGCCATCAAGATTGCAGCGTTCTTACTTTATAGCACAAAGGTTCATCCCCTCACAAATTCCACTTTATCCTTTTTACTTTATCCTTTTTACTTTATCCTTTATCCTTGTTCAGGCCTCTAAACCACGCTTTGAAATTTCCTTTGCGCCGTCGATAGTTTTTGTTGCTTCGATCATAACCGATCAATAGGGCGATGGCTTTTTCGGCTGGTTCACCACAAAGAGCTGCATATTCGGAAGCGATCAGGCGAAGATTTTCTTCGTTGGTATCCAGTTGGCGAAAATTTCGAATTCCCTTTTCAAACCCTACAGTCCGAAATTTCATGCGGTTAAGATCGACAACTGCAAATTGACACCTTCCGTTTACTTTCTGTATCAATGTGTTACCCGGGGAGTAATCGAGGTGGTAAATTCCATTTTTGTGAAGCTTCGACCAGGTAAAACGAACCCATTGTGCCAAAATGTTTTTACTGTCAGTAACCTGGTGGTTCAGCACAGCTCTCAGGTCGAAATCGGTCTTGAAGTTCATTGAAACATAGTAACTCTCCCGCAATTTCCCATCTTCCAGACACTCCACCCATGCAACAGGCGTAGGTGTCGATGCCCCATAATCCAAAAATCTGAGAGCATTCCGAAATGATCTGGCAGCCTTCGAGCCCCTCAGGTAAACATATACGTAACGATTAACCAAATTAGGGAGTCTGAAAGCCTTGACATTCAATTCATAACCTTGTTCCTCAAATATCTTTACCTCGTTCCTGTCTTTGAAAATGGTGGTTCCATCCTGCTTAAACCGCTCAGGAAGAGCTTTGACCCAGCCTTCCAGAATCCCGTAGCCGGGAGCTATGGTAAATTGAATTTTACTGCACCTCATGATGGCTGGTTCATAAATCCCTGTTGACTCAACACTTTCAACAGCATATTGGAAAACAAAACATTGTCATGCTTTTTGTAGCGAACATCTGTAAATACTTGAGCAAGTGACTGTTTATTGTTCTCTTCTACAAATTTTCTATTCTCCGGCAACTGCTCTTTCCCGGCATAGAATCCGGCGATATTTTCAGCAGTGTAATCCTGGTAAGCCTCCTTGTGAACCACCGCTTCCAACGGCAAACGATCCATTAAGGCAGGCTCTTCATCAGGCCATCCCAGGGTCACGGTCGTTACCGGAACAACCCCTTTCGGGAGATGCAGGATGTCAATAATTTTACCGGCCAGATAGGTAGTCGTGCCAAGATAGCAAATCCCCAGACCTTCACCTTCAGCGGCTACGCAAACGTTTTGGGCCACCAGCAATGCATCGATGGCGGCAGTGAAAAAGGAGAGAAAATTGTCGTAACCGGGATCGGCATGGTTGAGTTGGCACCACAAATTAAAGCGGTTGAAATCGGCGCAAAAGGTAAGCACAACGGGGGCATTCATTACCATTGGCTGGTTGAAATGGCAGCCCGACAATAGCTCCTTCATTTTTGCATCACGGTTAACAATGATACTGTAAACCTGCATATTACCGGTAGTGGAAGCACGACACCCCGCCTCAAGAATCTTGTTCAGCTGTTCATCCGGAATATCTGTCGCTTTGTATTTTCGGATGGTTCGGTGCTGCAATAGCGTATCCAACATAGATTAGAATTTGACACAAAGATAAAACGGTTTCAATTAAAAACTGAAACCGTTTTATCTTTGTGTCAATTAACTACTTTTTGAACTCAATCTTAAAAGTTGCCACTTCCCAGTCGGGCAGTTTGGCCGGTTTGGTAATAACCAGCGCATCGGCTTCCAGCTTAGTTTCTTTTTACTACCTAAAAGAGTTACCGACTTCACCTTTTGGTCGGAAATTTTTGATTGCTTTCCAAGTGAAATAATTTTGACATCGGCGGTAGGGGATTTCATGCAAAAAGCATAAAGTGTCTCCCCTTTTTGGGTAAACCGAATGTCTGAAGAATCATAGGGACGCACATCCTTTACCTCGCCAAAACTTCCCTTCTCCTGCTTTTGGATGGTTGTTGGCTCTTCCCCGTAGATCTTCCAGGGTCGTGATCCGTAAATTGCTTCACCATTGGCAGGTGTCCATTTCACGATCATATCCAAAATAGCCAAAACATCCGGCTCAAGATCCCTTTCGGGAGTTTGAACAACGTTTAGCAACAAGTTGCCGTTTTTAAAATTACAACTCAAGCAAAAGAAATTCAAGCAAGTTCATTTGTTTGATACCGAGGTAATCATTGCCAATAATCAGGTCGTTTAGTGTAATTACATATTTCAGGTAGTTGTCGTTGATCATCATCAGGTTACCGAATTCACGGCTTGAAGTGGTTTGATCTGTAATTTGCAGGCAGACCTGTACATAAATTTTAAGCCCATTTTTATCTGCCACAAAATCAATCTCTTTGTTATCGATTTTCCCAACATAGATGCGATATCCACACTGTAAAAGGTGCAAATAAACAGCAATTTCCAGAAGCTTATGAATATCCGTTTTCTGATCGAATCCATTGAATCAATATATATAATTCTCACAGCCAATTTATTTCGTGATTTACCACATAGGCACCTCTGTCAATTCGGGTAAAGGCCATTTTACAGTTCGGAAATCCGGCACGGCAGATTTCGTTCGAAGACAGTATGCTATTGATGTATTGTCGTTTTTTGCGGTACGGCGGAAGTATCTCACCGGGTATCAATTCTGCATATTTCACCATATCGTCCATGTTGAAGAACGCCATGGTTTTTTCATCAGGAGTACCTTTTTGGTAAGTAGCTTTTTTAGGGTGCAATTCATTAAGACAACGCATCAGGATAATTAAAAAATAAACCATGCTGTGCGAATTTGCCTGAAATTGCCTGTTGCAAGTCTCGTAAGTAAAACTATTAGGATTAATTAAACTCCAGAAACGTTTGAGCGTTGAAATCGTGGCAGTTTGTGGCTTTCGTTGAAGAATATTTTGCAAAAAACCCGATAGCAGGTAGTTGGCACCAAATTTATCTTGCTGGTCTTTAATCAAAAGGGATGCGCATAACTTAATCAATTCGGGAATCAGTTCGTTTTGTCCATGATATAAGGCAAGCATCAAACCCGTTGCCCCTTCTTCATCGGCACGAAAATCAATCCCGTATTTTTTCACCGCCTTTAAGGCTTCGGTTTTACGTCCTAACCTTATGTTTTTGATATACTCTTTCCGGTCCTGCTTTAACTCTTTCATCAACGAAATGGCCCGTTCAAATTGCAATTGGGCCAATTGTTCTATCCAATCATATCGTTGATGCGCAAGGGCATATTGAAAAAGATGTTTACGCTCTTTCTTTACTTCATTTTCCTTTTTTCCTGCATCTGTAAAAGTTGCAAGGCAGGGTGTTTGGCCTGCTTCTCGAAAATATAAATATTTTTTACGGCTCTCGTGATGGCTACGTACAACGAATTGATATAGAACTTATAAATTTCGCCATCCTTGTCCTGTTTGTCTGCTGGCCGATTATATACCAACTCTGCTTTAAGCAAATCTGCGGGTGTTACACCTTTGATAATTTCGCGGAATTCGGCTTCGTGGCCCGATACAAAGTTCAGTAAAATTACATTTTCGTATTCCAGGCCTTTGGCTTCCTGTACACTAAAAATCAAGGGTGTTTTAAAAAATCGCCTGGCTTCGTTTTTCAACTCGTTTGCAGGTACAATCACTGCATATGTCGCCCGTCAGGATAAAGTGATTTTTATGTTTCAACGATTGCAAAATACATTTCAACTGAATGTTTGTAATGTCCTGCACCTCGTCAACCACGATATAATCGTATCGGGGCTTTATTTTTTCCAGATATTGATAGCACAGCACATTGCTGTCGTATAAATTATTTTCGTTCAGCCAATCCAGATACTTCAGGAATAACGGGTAAAGTCGTTCGCGCTCGGCAGTTGAAAAGATGGATTGTTTTACGCCTAAATCCAAATATTCCCCCTTCGTGAGATAAGCGGCATGAATGGGCGAACCGGTGATTACACCCTTAAACTCCTCGAACACACGATAGGGTTCGTTGATTTTTACGGCTTGCGAAAACCGGAAAAACCAGCTGTCGAACTGGGGAAAATTAACCTCTTTCCCCCTCGGTTTTTCCCAACTTGAAAGGTAATTGCGGAGCGATAAAAATTCTACGTCCTGGTTTTCTGCATCGAAACCATTTGAATAGTAGATTTTTGACGCATTTTCGACCAAAAAGTCCGACAACGAAATGAAGGCTATTTCACCGGGCAGATCTTTTAGCTTTTCGAGTACCAAAGCTGTTTTCCCGCTTCCGGCCAAACCCACAATAATCAGTGGCGGATAAAGTGAATAGATGAAATTCTGTATATTATCGAACGAGATGAACTTATTAAGCAAGTGGATCCTGTTCGATTTGGGATTGATAAAAATGAAATCTTCAGCAGCAGTAATTTCGTCGGGCGATAGCACCGGTACAAACTTATCTTCATCAGGAAAAACAGCGCCACGCAAAAACCGACTGCTACTATATTGGTGATTTTTAATAACTTCTAAAACGAGCAAGTACTTTTTGCCTTCGTAGCTTGCAAAGGTAAAAAGCAACCTGTCGCGAATATCAAGCCTTGCCTGTAATAACCTGTACCCGCCATTTTTCGCACATCGGCGCTTTTAAAATCGCCTTCCTGTAACTGCTTGATTGTTTTTGAATAAGTCTTTTCAACTGAACTGATATTCAGGTTGTTTAAGTATAAAATGGCAAGCTTCATTATTTTTTGTATATTATGATATTCCGTTAAGCTTTAAGCGGTATTTGTCTCAGACCAAGAATAAAACGGCAAAAGGAAAAAGTTGAAAGGGAAAAAAACACCTTAGTCAGTTAAAATCAAAGTTTACAGATAGTAATACCTATCTTCAGGTAAGTGCCACCCGGTTAAATACCGGAAAAACAATTGACTGTGTGATAAATTTATGCCCCATGCTCTCCGCCTACTTTACCTCGTGCCCTTTTAGTGCATAATAAAGGATAAATGCGAACAGCGGGATCGGCGTGAAAGATCCGCCGACATGGTGTAATTATCAGATATAAAGCCAATTAACTGCGGGAATAGAGCCCCTTCTACAATCGCCATAACAATAAAGGAGGAAGCTTTCTTTGTTTGGGGACCCAAATCCCTGATTCCCAAAGCAAATATGGCAGGAAACATGATGGACATGAAGAAGAAAATAGCGTAGAGTGAAACAAGAGAGATCCCGCCAAAATTCAAACTAACGATTGGAAGGAGCAAAATACAAAGTCCGGAATAGAGCGCCAAAATCCTGCTCGGTTTCAAAAATCCCATCATATAGCTTCCCGACATCCTCCCGATCATAAACAAAACAAAGCCTATTGACAGGAAGTAGGGACCGTTCTTCACATCAAAACGTGGATACTGACTCTCATCGGTTACGAAGTTGATCAGGTAGCTGAAGATTCCTGTTTGAGCAGCCACATAACAAAATTTGTAATCTTTAATTTGTAATCCCCCTTATCATCTCAAGCACTGCCTCAAGCACCGAATCTACATTAGGTTTGGAGAAGTACTCCCCATCTGTACCGTAAGCGCCGCGGTGGTCCCGGGCAGAAATCACCAGCGGTTGCTCATCCAGCGCATAAAACGCCTCTTTCTGTTCCAATATCTTTTGAAGCATATACCCGGTTCCTCCGCCCGGTACGTCTTCGTCCAGTATAACAAGGCGGTTTGTTTTGATAACCGATTGGGTAATCAGGTGACCGGTATCAAAGGGTGCCAGGGTCTGCACATCAATCAGCTCTACCGAGATACCCATCGATTTCAGGATCGCGCTTGCTTCCATAGCTATGGTCACATTCCAGCCATAAGTGACCAAAGTTAAATCCGTGCCTCCCAGCAGAATTTCCGGAATGCCTAGTGGAATACAATATTCTCCGATATTTTCAGGTAATTTCTCACGTACATAATATCCTTTCAAAGGTTCGATCACCAACGCCGGTTCCTCACCTTTGAGCAGGGTATTGTAAAATCCTGCAGCCTGCGTCATATTTCGGGGAACGCAAATATGAATTCCCCTGATCGAACCAAGCAGCATACTCATAGGGGAGCCCGAATGCCACATGCCCTGCAGCTGATGTCCGCGGGTACGGATAATGAGCGGTGCGATCTGCCGGCCACAGGTGCGGTAATTTAGGGTGGAGAGATCATCTGCCAGCGTCGGAAGCGCATAAATAAGATAATCAAGATATTGTATCTCGGCTATTGGTTTGAATCCCCTCAACGCCAATCCGATCCCTTGTCCGATAATGGTCGTCTCGCGAATCCCGGTGTCGAAAACACGGTGAAGTCCGAATTTCTCCGACAACCCTTTCGTCTCCTGGTTGACCCCGCCCAAAACACCCGTGTCCTCCCCGAAGGAGAGCATTAATGGATATTTTTGCAGAAGAAGATCAAAATTTTTGTTCAGCAATTCTGACCCCGTTACCCAGGCCGGATCATCACTATATTCAATTTTGACCATATCTCCGGTACAATATTTTGCCGATTCCTCCGATCGGGGAATGCTGAAAAGTCGCTCCCCGATATCTTCTGACGTTTTAATCCATAAGGCCAATTGCTGATCCTGTTCTTTTAGCGAGGAATTTCCACCAACCGTTCTGTGCAAGGATTTAGCAAACCTGATCAAAGCCTTCCTGGTAGGATAAGCCGCTTTCATCAATGCTTTTAACTCAGCTGATTTTGTTGACAGAAAAGCATAACTGTTTGAAATGGAATCAACAACCACTTTTAAAGAGTTGCTCTCAACTTCAAATCCGGCGATGTAGTTGGTCCAGGCCAGATCGCGCGCCGCTCTGGCTTCCCTTGTTGCCTCTTCTTCTATCTGTGCCAAGATGACTTCGTCGGCATACCTCTCTGATAGGATCCACTCTTTGAATTTCGCGATGGCATCATAATCCTCTTCCCATTGCAATCGTTCCGCACTTTTGTATCGTTCGTGCGACCCGGAGGTTGAATGGCCCAATGGCTGAGTAAGTTCTTCAATATGAAATATGACCGGCTGATGCTTTGATCGGCAAAGGGCAATTCCCTCTTCAAATGTTTGTACCATACAAGGATAGTCCCACCCCTTACAGGAATAAATTTTACAACCCAGGTCGTTCCCCTCTGCTTCAAATCCTTTCAAAGCCTTGGATATGCTGCCTTTCGCTGTCTGCAAATCAACAGGCACACTGATACCATAACCATTGTCCCAAATGGCCACAGCCAAAGGGACCTGTAGCACACAGGCCGCATTGATGGTTTCGAAAAACATCCCTTCGGAGGTACTGGATTCACCTATTGAGCCAAATGCAACTTCATCTCCGGTGATTTTTCCTGCCGTATGGGGTGCAAATTCGGGATGATCCCTGACAAGTCTGGAGGCCTGTGCCAGTCCCAGGAGACGCGGAATTTGTCCGGCGGTGGGAGAAAGGTCTGCTGCAGAATTCTTCATCAATGCAAGCTCCTTCAGCCCTCCTGAAGCTGATCTGTTAGCTGTTGAATGATGGTTATTGAAATTGCGGCCTCCCGTTGACGGATTGTTGACAGTGTTGGTATCCCCATAAAGCTGAGAGAAAAATTCCGTTGGGGTCATCATTCCCGCTGCCAGCATAAAAGTCTGGTCGCGATAGTACCCTGAACGCCAGTCCCCTTCGCGGTAGCTTTTCACATAGGCTATCTGTGCCAGCTCCTTTCCATCGCCGAAAATTCCAAAGGGAGCTTTGCCAAGGTGCACCTCCTTCCTTCCGATGACGCTCAACTGCCTGCTGAGAAAGACAGTATAGTAATCTTTGAGGACACTTTCCTTCGTAAAAACAGACTGACTTACAGGTACTTTTGAGCCCATCCAATAATTTTAAACAATTGACAATGGAAAATTGACAATTGACAATTACACAACTAATGACTTCTTTAACGAAAAATACAGACTTAAGTTATCTGAAATAGCGCACAAAAATACCGGAAGGTTGATTACCTTCCGGCTCCTTTGTTGATTAAATTCTTGTATTATCCTAAAATTATGATAATTGCACAAATTCTAATTGTCAATTATCCATTGTCAATTGTCAATCATTTAGTTTTCCCGTAGATTGGTCCATAGGTATCGCAAGCCCGATAATCTGATCCCTCTTTGTCCATTCCAAAGGCATTCCAGGACGCAGGGCGGAAAATTTTGCTCTCTTCCACATTGTGCATGCAAACCGGTATCCTAAGCATCGAAGCCAGCGAGATCAGGTCGGCGCCGATGTGTCCGTAACTGATTGCGCCATGGTTGGCACCCCAGTTGGCCATCACACTCCGGAAATAATGCTCTTCGATGAAGCCACCTCTTCGCTCGATAACGAGTCGGAGCAATTTGTACAGGAGACCATCCAACGACTGAAAAGCCAGGGAAAAACCATTCTCGTTATAGCGCACCGATTGAGTACTGTTATCCAGGCTGACCATATTGCTGTTCTGGAGAAGGGACTGGTAGTGGAAGAGGGGACCCATCTCAGCTTGTGGCAGCAGAGAGGCAGGTACTTTAGCATGTGGCAAAAACAGTTGCCATTTTACAATGAGGAGGGGTGGGGCCAACAGTTCGAGAACAATACAATCGTTTGCCATGAAGCTGGTTGACCATTTTGAGCGTATCAAAAAAATGAACAGGATGATCCACTCCGGACAAACCGGCACTCCCGCCGAATTTGCCGAAGCCCTGGGAATCAGCCAGAGCCACCTGTTCCGGTCACTCCATATCCTTGAACAGTATGGCATGGATGTCCGGTATAGCCGCTCAATGCAAACTTATTTCTATGGCAACGACAATGAACTGATCATCAACTATTCATTGAAACTAATCGTTGACTGCAAGGCCAAAGAGATCATAGGTGGGATGGGCGTGTTAAAAAAATACTACAGTAGAGTAGAGCGGGGAAGATAAAATTGTCTTCCCAACCCCCTCATCAAACCGTACGTGCGGTTTTCCCGCATACGGCTTTCCTATAAACTTCTTCGCAAGCATTCACTAGTGAACCAA
>Ga0172379_10002832_pt1 | contig 29319 bp, 30 predicted proteins | sample GrowelOW334metaG_FD_119756 | JGI IMG/M metagenome (GOLD analysis project Ga0172379, IMG submission 119756) | Groundwater microbial communities from an aquifer near a municipal landfill in Southern Ontario, Canada - Groundwater well OW334 metaG | ecosystem: Environmental > Aquatic > Deep...
TTAGCTCCAGAACAATCAAAAAAATATAATAATATTTGTCCAAGATGCGCCAAGCCTTTGGTTATTGGAGTTTTAAATAGGGTTGCAGAATTAGCTGACAGGCCGGAGGGCTTTGTGCCAAAAGGTTCAATTCCGTTTAAAAGATTGATTCCATTAAATGAAATTATTGCAGAATCAATTGGGGTTTCTACGGCCTCAAAAGAAGTTGGGAGGCACTATAACAATTTAATCAAAAATTTAGGAAATGAGTTTAAAATTCTGCTGGATGCAACAAGAAGCGAAATTAAAAAAGAGTCTTTAGAAGAAATTGCAGAAGGGGTAATGCGAATGCGCGAAGGGAAAGTTTTTATTGAGCCAGGTTATGACGGAGTTTACGGGAAAATTAAAATTTTTGAAGAAAAAGAAATTTCAAGCAAAAAAAATAAGTCTTCTGCTCAAAAAACTTTGCTGTAAAAAAGAAGCCCGGGCCTAAGCGCGGGCACAGGATGTGGCGGTATCTGCGCGTCAAGCTTGCATTACAATAACGCGTATTGTCCGACCATCCCTATCGGCTGCGTCAAAATGATCGCGTATGGCTTTAAGAGCCTCCACAAAATCATCGGACTCCTGCCCTTCGTCATTACCCAAAGTTACCTCATAAAGCACTTTTTCTTCGGCGACGGTTTCAGTAAAAGCCATTGTACAGCCTCCTTGTTGACAAAGGTCAAAACTTTTTTCGTTAAGATATCTTATAACTATTAACTTTTAAATACAAGCCGTTGACATTTTTAAGTATCAAGAATAACATAATACAATAACATAGATATCATGGACGGAAAAATTTATCACATAACAAAAGAAAAACTGCAAGAACTCAAAAAAGAATATGAAGAGCTGTTGGATTTTGAGCGTAAAAAAGCTTTGGGGGAAACAGCTCCAAAAATTTTTGAATCGGAAGATTTGAATCCGGAATTTGTAAGTTTTCAGGAAGATATTGGTTTTTTGCGATCCAGAATTGACGAACTAAAAAATATTATAGAGCGCCATGAACTGATTAAAAGTCCGGCAAAAGACAAGCAGGGTTTTGTGGGCTTGGGAGCAAAAGTCAAAATAGATGTAGACGGTCAAAAAGATGAATTTATTATTGTTGGCACGCTTGAAGCAAATCCGGCTTTGGGAAAAATCAGCAATGAGTCGCCCGTGGGAAGAGCTCTTTTGGGTCACAAAATTGGAGATGAAATAGTTGTCTCCTCGCCAATAAAAACAACCTATAAAATAAAAAGTATAAGATATGAATATAGTTAAAAGATAAAGAATTAACAAAAACAGCCCAAGCGGGCTGTTTTTTAGTTTAGCTTATGATAATATAATTAAATGAATAAAAAGTTAAAAAATAAAAAACATGGCAAAAGTTATAAATAAAATTGTAAAAGTTTTGGTAACCAGCGATTTCTTTCTAAATTTGGGCTGGGGTTTGTTGTCGCCCATTTTTGCCCTATTTATTTTAGAAAAAATAACTTTGGCTGACCCCGCAAAGGCTGCTGAAGTAGCAGGGTTTGCGGCATTGTCTTATTGGATAACAAAGTCACTTATTGAAATACCAATAGGACGGTTTTTAGACAGGCACCCAGGAGAAAGAGATGATTTTTGGTTTATGGTAATAGGTCTTTTTATTGTTGCTTTTGTTCCTATTGGATATTTATTTTCTACAAGTCCTTGGCATATTTATGTTTTTCAGGTAGTTCATGCTGTTGGAATGGCAATGACCCTTCCATCGTGGTTAGCTATATTTACGCGCCATATAGATAAGGGAAAAGAAGCTTTTGAGTGGAGCATGGAAACCACATCTATTGGGGCAGGAGCTGGAATAGCGGGTGGATTGGGCGGAGTTGTCGCATCAATTTTTGGGTTTCCAACACTTTTTATTTTTGTAAGCGGACTCACATTTTTTTCTGCTGTTTTACTTTTGCTTGTCAAAAATACTGTTTCAGCCAGGGGAGATAGCGTTGTGATTTCACATGAAAAGCCGGTAGTTGAACCATAGTAATAAAAAAATGAGAAATCAGGAAATAGCAAAAATTTTTATTGAAATAGCAAAGTATTTAAAAATGGAGGGCGTGGATTTCAAGCCATATGCTTTTGAAAAAGCCGCGATTTCTTTGCAAACTCTAAAAGAAGATGTTGGAGAAATTTATAAAAAAGGAGGAACAAAGGCTTTATTGGAAATTTCAGGAATTGGGAAAAGTATGGCAGGTAACATAGAGGAATATTTAAAAAACGGAAAAATAAAAACATACGAACAGTTGAAAAAGAAACTGCCTTTAAAAATTGACGAACTGATAAGAGTTGAGGGCATGGGTCCCAGAAAAGTAAAAATTCTTTATCAAAAATTGGGAATTAAAAATTTAAAAGATTTAGAAAAAGCGGCCAAACTTCACAAAATAGCCCCGCTTTTCGGATTTGGAGAAAAAACAGAAAAAAATATTTTACAGGGAATAGAATTTGCAAAAAGAAGTCAGGGCAGATTTTTTTTGGGAGAAATTTTACCTGTTGCAAAAGAAGTCTTAGAAAAAATAAAAAATACTGGCGGGGTAAAACAAGCCAGCCTGGCAGGCTCTTTGCGAAGGAGAAAAGAAACCATTGGAGACGTAGACATTTTAGCTGTTGCAGAAAACCCAGAAAAGATGATGGATTTTTTTGTTTCCCTGCCGGGCGTTGAAAAAGTTTGGGGAAAAGGAGGCACAAAGGCTTCTGTTCATATGGCCGGCGGGTTTGATATGGATTTGAGAATTGTACCTGAAAAAAGCTACGGAGCTGCTTTGCAATATTTTACCGGAAGCAAAGACCACAATATTGTAACAAGGAAAATGGCTATTGATAAAGGGTTAAAATTGAGCGAATATGGAGTATTTAGCGGGTCAAAAATGATTGCAGGAAAAACGGAAGAAGATGTTTATAAAGCAATTGGACTGCAATATATTGAACCGGAGTTAAGAGAAAACAATGGAGAAATTGAGGCTTCTCTGAAAGGCGAATTACCAAAGATAATTGAGCAAAAAGACATAAAAGGAGATTTGCATTGCCATTCAAACTGGGATGGCGGAGAAAATTCAATTGAAGAAATGGCGAGGGAGGCTATGGAATTGGGCCATGAGTATATTGGAATTTCTGACCATACAAAATTTTTAAAAATTGAAAATGGTTTAGATGAAAAAAAATTATTAGAACAGAGCGAGAAAATAAAGCAGATAAATTCGAAATTCGAAATTCGAAATTCGAAATTTAGAATTTTACACGGTTGCGAAACAAATATTTTAAATGACGGATCGGTTGATATAAAAGATGAGGTTTTAGAAAAATTAGATTATGTAATTGCAGGGGTTCATTCGACGTTGAAAATGGATAAAAAAAGAATGATGGAAAGAATAGAAAAAGCAATGCGAAATAAAAATGTAGATATTTTTGCACACCCAACCGGAAGAATTGTTGGGCAAAGAGATGAGTATCAAATTGATTTTGACAAAATATTGCAACTGGCCAAGGAAACGGGAACTATTTTAGAAATTAATTCGTCTTCAAGGCTGGATTTAAGAGATCTATATATAAGAAGGGCAAAAAGCGAGGGAGTTAAAATGATAATAAATACCGACGCTCACAAAAAAGAGCAGATGACTTTGATGGAGTTTGGCGTGGCAACGGCCCGCAGGGGTTGGGCAGAAAACGGCGATATTATAAATACCTTGCCGCTGGAAAAATTATTAGAATATTTTAATTAAAATGCCTCAGGAAAAATCAGCGGGAGCTATAATCTTTAGGGTTGAAAATAATATAAGATATTATTTGCTTTTGCATTATCCGGCGATGAACAGAAGAGGCGGGCATTGGGAGTTTGCCAAAGGCCATATTGAGGAAGGTGAAAATTATGAGCAGACAGTTAAAAGAGAGGTTGCCGAAGAAACCGGTTTAAATGATATAGAAATAATCCCCGGATTTAAAGAACATATAAAATATTTTTTCAGGTCCCTGCCTAGCAAAAAAAACTCATGGATATTTAAGCTTGTAACTTTTTTTGTTGCAAGAACTCAAGAAAAAGACGTGAAGCTTTCTGCTGAGCACATTGGTTTTGCGTGGCTTGATTTTGACCAGGCGATAAGGAAAGTTACTTATAAAAATTCCAAAGATTTACTAAAAAAGGCGAATGAATTTATTCGCCTTTTACCTCCTCAATAATGTTTTTAAAAATTTCAGGATATCGCCTTGCCAGTGCGGATAAAATTTTTCTGTCCAATTCTATTTTTTTCTTTTTTAGCCCGGAAATAAGCCTGCTGTAGGTAATTCCATTTTGACGGGCTAGCGCATTTATTTGCAGGTTCCAGAGTTGCCTATTTGTTCTTTTTTTGACTTTTCTGTCTCTGTATGCGTAAGTCCATGCATGTCTTAATGCATCTTTTGCCAATTTAAATTTTGATTTTCTTCCATACTTAAAGCCTTTGGCGTGCTTCATTAAGCCTTTTCTATGTTTGCGGGCTTGTACAGCTCTTTTAATTCTGCTCATTTTATTTAGTTAAAAATTTTTTAAGATGTTGTGCCTCTGTTTTTGAAAGAGGAATCCACTTGCGACCTTTTCTCTTTCTCTCGCCGGTTTTTTTCGATCTGTAATGGTTTTGGCCGGTCATTCTTCTTAAAATCTTACCGTTTTTTGTGATTTTAAACCTTTTTGTTAAGGCTTTTTTTGTCTTGTTCATTTTATTGTTTAGAGACAATCATAGTGAAACCTCTGGGCTCGCGCTTTAATTCTCTCTCTGTTTTTATTGGTATTAACAAATTTAATTTTTCTAAAAATAATTTTACTTTATCTGTTGCAAACTGCCCCATCGCTTTTTCTCTTCCCCGTAAAGACATGTTTATTTTTACCTTGTCTCCGTCATCTAAAAACTTTTTTGCTTGCGTTGCCCTTGTTTCCATGTCATGCGGAGAAATGTTAAAAGTCAATCTTATTTCTTTTAATTCTCCTCCTCTGGGCTTTGTCATTTTCTTTTCTTTTTTTTGCTGGCTGTAAAGATATTTTCCGTAGTTGGCAATTTTACAAACCGGCGGTTCAACTTTTTCTGTTACCTGGATTAAATCCAACCCTTTTGATTTTGCCAAATCAATTGCATTGAAAATATTCATTACTCCAAGCTGTTCACCTGTTTCAGAAATTACCCTGACCTCTTTTGCCCGTATAAAATTGTTTATTAAAACTTTATTCAAATTATGTTTAATTTTTAGTGTGGAAGTGGCGATATTGAAATCGCGTCCAAATGCCTTTTTAAAATAATTCTACAAATTTATCCTACTTTAGTTTTTGGGATATTAAATAAAAAGTAAGAAAAATCTTTAATATCTTATCCCCAATTGTTTTTGATAATTTTTCGGGGAGAAAAAATTATCTATCCTGATATATAACACCCTTGGCCTGCCTATCAGGAGTTGACAGCAAGGATGCCGTATTAAGCGAAAGCTAACGCGGGTTGCTTATTAAATAAATTAGCAATTATGTTTTTTCTGAAAGTTTTACCAGGTTTCAGAATACTGGATTTGCATATTTTATTAAGAGCACTTGTCGAAACAATCACTCCCATTAGCCTCTCAATTCGCGGTTAACCTCTCTTTGGACATCCCGTTTTTTAATCTTCTCTTTTTTATCGTATTTTCTCTTTCCTTTGGCCAATCCGAATTCGAGTTTTATTCTACCATTGTTATCGTATATTTTCAAGGGTATTAGGGAAAAACCCTTGGTTTTGGTCTTTCCTATCAAATAATCTATTTCTTTTTTGTTTAATAAAAGTTTTCTTTGTCTTTCATCATTATAGTCAGCTCCTGCATTATTTGGCTGATAAGCAGGCACTTTTACTCCCACTAAAAATGGCTCACCAGAATTTAATGTAACATAAGCGCCAGACAAATTTATATGCCCTGTTTTTATTGATTTGACTTCCTGCCCAAACAAAACAATCCCTGCCTCATATTTTTCAAGCACCTCATAGTCAAACCCAGCCTTCTTATTTTCACTATAAATCTTCATATTTTTATTATATCATAAAATTTAGACATTGACAATGATTTATTTATATGCTAATGTTTTTATAGTTCTCTTTTTCACCAGACATGGAGCCAAAGCTATGAAGACCAGAAAGAGTCCGTCCGTTGATTCTCTGCGTGAGGAAATTGAAATCTTGCGTGTCAGTCTGGGCGACAAAGTCATCTTGCTTGACGATTATTACAGGCAAATCGTCGCGTTGAACACGGCCTTGAACAGGGGCGGATTTAAACCGCTTGAAAGTTTATACCGATCGGAAGACCGCGAGAGTCCTCCCTCTGGCAGTCTCGAGGAGCTTCGTGGCAGAGTAGAGAGTGTTATGCAGGAATTGGAAAGGTTGAGGGGTGAACTTGCGAAAATACAGCAAGATTGGCGCGAGAAAAACGCGGTTGTGTCGGAATTATCCGGCATTATCGTTGTAGCGTTGCACGATCATTAGGCCTAAGTTTCGGCTCATGATATCGTGTCCCCGGTTGGACGATTTAATTCGTCTGATCGGGGCTTTTTATTACAAGTTATATAGGAACCCGACGTCTATACGGCTTTACCCTTGAGGAAAAAAGAGATAAAATCAAATAATATGCCATATAGAAAAGAAGGGTTTGAAAATAATGGAATATACCACGCCATTTTAAGGGCGCTTGATGATAATTTGATTTTTAAAGATACAAGCGATTATTATCGCGGAATTTTTTCTATTTATGAATTTAATAACGCTAACCCCGTAACAATCCAAGCACGCCGAAAAGCCAGAGTTACATTTAAGAACTCATTAAGAAAAGCGGATAGGAACCCGACGTCTATACGACTCGTTGAAGATGATAAAAGGGATAAATTTGTAGATGTTTTGGCGTTTTGTTTTATGCCAAACCATATCCATCTTTTATTAAAACAATTAACAGATGTTGGTATAACTAAATTTATGCAGAAAGTTGGGGGTGGTTATGCAAGATATTTTAATAATAAATATGAGCGAAAGGGGCATGTTTTTCAGGATGCATTCAAATCTGTACATGTAGAAAGCGATGGTCAATTTATGGTAGTGGTGCCATATATATTTACAAACCCCATTGCCTTAATAGAGCCGGGCTGGAAAGAAAACGGAATTAGAAATCATACCGTAAAAGAAACCATAAATTTCTTGGAAGAATACAAATGGTCAAGTTATAAGGATTGTATTGGTATTAAGAATTTCGATTCTGTTACGCAAAGAGATTTTTTGATGGAAATGATGGGCGGAGCAACTGGCTGTAAAAATGCTGTTGAAAATTGGATAAGCCATAAAAAAGATTTAGCTAAATATGACAGCTTGTTTTTGGAGAGCCAATAAAATTGTATAGACGTCGGGTTCCTATATTTTGACAAGATGTTTTTGATATGCTAATGTCCGAATAGTTTCGTTGTTCGTTGACTTTGGCAGGAGAAAAGCCATGCTGTACGCAGTGTCGGTGCTAATTGACGGGATTGATTCGCCCAGGATTCTTTCGGGGAACATCGGACGCGTAGAGGCTGATTCGAAAGACGGAGCCGCAAAAAATCTTGGCTTGTGTATAGGCGGTGTAATGAGTTATTCGGGCACATTCGAGACAAAGTGGTACACGGTGCCAGGCACGATGATCTCGGTGTTCTTCGACGAGCTTCCAGAGATTGTATCTTGTGGCCAGATTCTGGAAGCCGTGAAACAAATCAGGGCACATGGCAATGCGTAGTGTTATTATTCCCGATTGGGCGATTAAATTTGTCTGATCGGGCTTTTTTATTAAACACCTCAACGGGTTGAGGCGTTTGTTTTAGTATAAAATCTTTAATTTTGTAGCAAGATGTGCTAAATTAAACAAATAACATGGCTACAAAAATTAAAGAGACAATTATAATTTCGCTGGGGGGGAGTTTGGTGGCGCCAGGGGAGATTGATATTGGATTTTTGAAGAATTTTAAACATTCGCTTTTAAAATATTTAGGAGTAAAACGTTTCTTTATTTTGGTTGGCGGAGGAAAAGTTGCAAGAAGTTATCAAAAGGCGCTTTTGGAGTTTGGAGCAAAAGACAAAGACAGAGATTGGATGGGAATTAATATTACAAAATTAAACGCAGAGATTATTAAGCAAATGTTTTTGGCAAATGCTTACCCCAAAATTGTTACAGACCCGAATATTAGAGCAAAAACAAATAAAGACATTATTGTGGGAGCGGGTTGGAAGCCCGGCTGGTCAACAGATTATGACGCTGTTTTAATTGCAAAAAATAATGGCGTAAAAACAATAATTAATTTGACTAATATTGATTATGTTTATGATAAAAATCCGAATAATTTTGCAGATGCAAGGCCATTAAAAGAGGTTGACTGGAAAAGCTTTGAAAGAATTGTGGGCGATAAATGGAGCCCTGGGCTTTCAATGCCATTTGATCCGCGGGCAACAAAACTGGCAGCGCGATTAAAACTAAAAGTTGTCATACTTAATGGTAAAAATTTGGAACGCCTCGAGGATTTTTTAAACAATAAGCCGTTTATCGGCACTATAATTTCATGAAAAAACTATTTTTAATTTTAATTATTATATTAACAATATTAATTTTATTTTTTATAGCTATGGGAATATTTTATTTTTTAAATCCAAAATATAAAATTACGGAAACAAAAACATTTTCAGAAATTCCAGGGTTTAGTTTTGATTATCCGGTTTTTAAAGGGTGGGAATCAGATAAACTAAAAATAGAAAAGAGCGAATACCCATATAAGGGTCCAAACGGTTCAAGCATAGATGATAATCCAAACATAAAAACCAATGAAAACGGAGTAAAATATTATATGAATCTGCGGAAAAATTCAGAAAATTCATTAGGCTTGCCGTTTATTAATTTTTATTCAAGCGATTCTATTGTTACTATTTATCCGTTTATGCATGAAGGAGATGGTTATTCTGCAAAAGTTTTTGCGGATAAAATAATTGAAACATTTAAATTTAGTCAATAATGAAGGAAGAAATTAAAAAAATAATTTCCGCCCTAGGCGGACCAGCCTCGGGCTGGGAAAAAGCAATTCAAGATAATTCCGTAGGTTTTTCAGTTGAAATTTCTGGCGATAAAAGCCATGGCGACTATTCAACAAATGTTGCGCTGGTTTTGGCTAAAAAAATTGGGAAAAATCCGCGCGACGTAGCCGAAGAGATAAAAAATAAAATAAAATCTAATTTATTTTCTAAAATAGAAGTTGCGGGTCCCGGATTTATTAATTTTTTTATTGCTGATAAATTTTTTATAGATAATTTAAAAAACATAAATAAAGATTATGGGAAGGGTGTGGAGCTGAGGAATAAAAAGATTATCATAGACTATACAGATCCAAATATTTTAAAAGAGTTTCATATAGGGCATTTGATGAGCAATTCTGTTGGCGAATCATTGTCGCGCATTTTTGAATTTCAGGGAGCTAAAGTGAAAAGGGTTTGCTATCAGTCTGATGTTGGGATGGGCGTGGCAAAAGCAATTTGGGGAAAGTTGCAAAAACCCGAATTAGCTTGGGGACAAGCTTACGCTTATGGCGCAGAAAAATTTGAAACAGATGAGTCCGCAAAAAAGCAAATAGTAGAACTTAATAAAGTTATATATAATAGAAGCGACAAAAATATAAATAAGTTATATGACCAAGGGAAAAAAGAAAGCTTAAAACATTTTGACGAGATTTATAAAAAACTTGGCACAAAATTTGATTATTTTATTTTTGAATCAGAGGCCGTTTCCGTGGGGAAAAAAATTGTTGAAGATAATATGGGTAAAGTTTTTGAGAAAGGTGAAAACGGAGCCGTTATTTTTAAAGGAGAAAAGTACGGGCTTCATACAAGAGTTTTTATAAATTCGGAAGGCATACCGACTTATGAATCCAAAGATCTTGCCAACGCACTGATAAAATATAAAAAATATAAATACGACAAATCTATTGTGATTACCGCAAACGAACAAAGCGATTATTTTAAAGTTATGCTTTGTGCAATGGAGCAGATTAACCCTGAGTTAGCTAAAAAAACAAAACATATTGGACATGGAATGTTAAGATTGCCAGAAGGCAAGATGTCTTCAAGAACGGGGAAAGTTATTACGGGAGAATCTCTAATAGAAAAAGTTGAAGAATTGGTAAAACATAAAATAAAAGACAGAGAATTATCGGATAAAGAAAAAAAAGAGATTACAGAAAAAGTTGCTGTTGGAGCAATAAGATATTCTGTTCTAAAACAGTCAATCGGAAGTGATATTATTTATGACTTTGACAAATCTATTTCCTTTGAGGGAGATTCCGGGCCGTATTTGCAGTATTCTTATACAAGGGCAAATTCGGTTTTAGGAAAAGCAAAAAAAGAAGGTATATCCGCCCAAGGCGGATCCGCCTGGGGCGGGAAGCTTGTGCCGGAAACTGCAGGAGATTTGGAAAAAAAATTATATTATTTTCCGGAGATAGTTTTAAAGGCTGGAAAAGAATATGAGCCACATTTTTTGGTTTTATATCTTACTGAATTGGCCGGAGTATTCAATAATTATTACGCAAAAAATAAAATAGTTGATAAAAAAGATGAATTTTCTGCATACAAAGTTGCGCTGACAACCGCGTTTGCCCAAATTATGAAAAATGGAATGTGGATGTTGGGAATAGAAACATCAAATAAAATGTAATGAAATTGAAAAATAAATATTTTTTGTTGAGGCATGGCCAGACAATATACCAGAAGGAAGGTAGAGAAATGAATTATGACGCAGAAGAAAATCCTATTTTGACATTAACTCCAGAAGGGAAAAAAATGGTGGAAGATTCTGTAAAAGCTTTGAAAAAAATTTGTGACGAACAGGGTCAAAACATTGATTCAATTTTTTCGTCGCCATATGAGAGGACAAAAGAAACAGCTGAAATTACCGAGGGCATTTTGGATGTAAAGGAAATAAATTACGATAAGCGTCTGGTTGATATAAATTTGGGAAAATTTATGGGTAGGCCCATGGAAGAATCGTGGAAATTTTATTTGGGCGGGGAAATAAAATTTGATAACAGGCCGAAAGGAGGAGAAAGCTGGAATGATATTTTGGAAAGAGTAAAGAGTTTTTTAGATGATATTGAAAAAAAATATAAAGAAAGGAATATTTTGATTGTAAGCCACGCGGACCCGATTTGGCTTATGGCAGGATATTTGCGAGGTTTTAAAAACGAGGAGCAATTTTTGAAGGCAAGAGATGATAGGGAAAATTCATATCCAAAACTTGCGCAATTAATAATAATTTAAAAATGGCATATAATTTTCCGGAAAATGAAAAAAGAATACTGAAATTTTGGGAAGAGAATAAAATTTTTGAAAAGACGCTTTTGAAAAATAAAAAGCAAAAGGCTTTTGTTTTTTATGACGGACCGCCTTTTGCAACAGGAACTCCGCATTACGGGCATTTATTGCAGAGCGCAATTAAGGACGCAATTCCCCGCTATAAAACTATGCAGGGTTTTTATGTTCCCCGCCAGTGGGGCTGGGACTGCCATGGTTTGCCAATTGAAAACATTGTTGAAAAAGAACTTGGCACAAAAAGCAAAAAAGATATTGTGGCAATGGGAGTTAAAAAATTTAATGATTTATGCCGGGCTCGTATTTTTACTTTTATGCACGAGTGGGAGGTGATAATTCCGCGATTTGGCAGATGGGCAGATATGCAAAATTCGTATAAAACTATGGATTTTGAATATATGCAGACAGAATGGTGGGCGTTTAAGGAGCTGTACAAAAAGGGGCTTATATATGAAGACTACAGGTCTATGCATATTTGCCCGCGATGCGAAACAACCTTGAGTCAGGGCGAAGTTGCCGAGGGCTATAAAGATGTAAAAGATTTGTCTGTAACAGCTGAGTTTAAGCTCGCCAATGATCCAGATACATCGCTTCTTGCGTGGACTACAACACCATGGACATTGCCCGGTAATGTTGCTTTGGCTGTGGGAGAAAAAATAAAATATGTTTTAGTGAAATTTGAAAATAAAAAATATATTTTAGCAAAAAACAGGGTTGCAGAAGTTTTTAAAGAAAAAGAATATAAAATTGAAAAAGAATTTTTAGGCGGGGAATTGGTTGGTTTAGAATATGAACCTTTGTTTAATTATTATATAAAAAGTGCCCGCCTGCCGAGCGGGCAGGGAAAAGTTTATTCTGCTGATTTTGTAAACACAGAAGACGGAACCGGCATTGTGCATATTGCTCCGGCATTTGGCGCAGATGATATGGCGCTTGGAAAAGAAAAAAATATGTCGTTTTTACAGCATGTTAAAATGGATGGCACATTTAAAGAAGAGGCGGGTGAATTTGCAGGCCTGGATTTAAAGCCCAGAGCAAAAGACAAACCGGAAGAAATTCGCGAAGCTGATTTAACTATTGTAAAATATCTTGAAGAAAAAAACCTGGTATTCAGTTATGAAAAATATGAACACTCATATCCTCATTGTTGGCGGTGCGATACGGCCTTATTAAATTATGCAACCAGCTCTTGGTTTGTGGCTGTTGAAAAAATAAAACCATTATTACTGAAAACCGCAAAAAAAATAAATTGGTCGCCAGAACATATAAAAGAGGGAAGGTTTGGGCAATGGCTCAAAGGCGCGCGCGACTGGTCTATTTCGCGCCAGCGTTTTTGGGCAAACACCATTCCAATATGGCAATGTGAAACTTGTAAAAAGCAAAGTGTTTTTGCTTCGGCTTTAGAACTTAAAAAAGCCAGCGGAGTTTTAGTAAATGATTTGCATAAAGATGTTGTAGATGAAATAAAATTTCCTTGCGGTTGCGGGGGAATAATGAAACGCGTGGGCGATGTTTTGGATACTTGGTTTGACTCCGGCTCTGTATCTTTTGCCACAAAAAGAACAATTCCTGCAGATTTTATTGGAGAAGCTCAAGACCAGACAAGAGCCTGGTTTTATTACCAACATGTTTTAGTTGGAGCGCTTTTTGGAAAAGAAGCATTTAAAAATTGCATTGTTACAGGAATTATACAAGCTGAAGACGGTAAAAAAATGTCTAAAAAACTGAAAAATTATCCTGATCCGGTGGAGGTTATGGAAAAATTTGGAGCCGATGCAATGAGATTTTATTTGTTGAGTTCGCAAGTTGTACAAGCTGAAAATTTGTCTTTTTCAGAAAAAGGCGTTGAAGAAATTGTAAAGAAAAATATCAGCAGGCTGTATAATGTTCTGGCTTTTTACCAGCTTTATCAGGACGGCACATTGGCTTTGAATACAAGTAAAAATATTTTAGATAAATGGATATTGTCGCGTCTTAACGGATTAATAAAATTTTCTACAGACGGGTATGAAAATTATCATATTGACCTTGCCACTCGTCCCCTGACTGATTTTATTGATGACTTTTCTGTATGGTATTTACGAAGAAGTCGAGATCGTTTTAAAGAAGAAGGTGATGAAAAAAAAGATGCGCTTTGTACTTTGCGTTATGTTTTGGAAATACTTTCAAAAATTATGGCTCCTGCAATGCCGTTTTCTGCAGAAGACATCTATTTAAGCGTAAAAGCAAATGAAATGCCAGAGTCTGTACATTTGTGCGGTTGGCCTAAAGTTGATAAAAAGTTAATTGATAAAGATTTGGAAGAAAAAATGGATGAGGTTAGAAAAATTGTTAATTTAGCTTTAGCCGAAAGAATTGCAAAGGGAATAAAAGTAAAACAGCCGCTCGCTTCGCTCAAAATTAGAATTTCGAATTCCGAATTCCGAAAAAATAGTGAATTATTAGAACTAATAAAAGATGAAGTTAATGTAAAAGAAATTATTTTCGATGAAAAAATTCCAGGTGAAGTTGAACTGGATACAAATATAACAGAAGAATTAGAAGAAGAGGGAATGATAAGGGAAATAATAAGAGCAGTTCAAGCAGAAAGAAAAAATCAAAATTTAGTTCCGCAGGATAAAATTACAGTTGAGCTTTTTGTCTCTGATTTAAAAAAAATAATAATAGAAAAAAACAAAGAATTTTTATTAAAAGAATTTAGGGCAACGGAAATTTTTGTACGGGAGCCTGAAGCAGGATTTGAAATTAAAATAAAAAAATTGGCGGGATAAAATGACAACCAAATACAAAACCCGTGCGTTTGTTTTTAAAAAAAATGATGTAAACGAGTCAGACAGGGTTTTTTCGGTTTTTACCGAAGATTTTGGCCGGCTGGACATACATGCTAAAGCAATAAGGAAAACGGTTTCAAAATTAAGAAGCGGTGTTGATATTTTCTTTTTGTCGGAAATAGAATTTATACAAGGGAAAAACCGGAAAACTCTGACAGACGCAGTAAAAATAAAGAAATTTGAAAATATTACAGGTGATTTGCAGAAGCTGAAAATTGTTTATCAAATTGCAGATATATTAGACAATTTTATAAAAGGCCAGGAGAAAGACAAAGAAACTTTTGATTTGTTGATTGAAACTTTTGACAAACTGGAGGATGGTTTGCTGAAAATAAAAAACCATCAATTGGCATACCAATATTTTCTTTGGAGTTTTATTTCGTTTCAGGGATATAAATCGGAAGTTGATAATTGCGCCGTTTGCCGGCAGAAATTAAATCCTTATAATATTTATTTTTCCAGCAAGGAGGGTGGTATTGTATGTAAAAAATGTTCGGATTTGGACAAAGAATCAAAAAAAATAAATTCGGACGTTGTTAAAATTTTAAGGCTGATTTTTAAAAAAGATTGGGATACGATTTCTAAGTTAAAAATTGAGCCGGCCTCACAGAAACTATTAAATGATATTTCCGAAAATGTTATAATATATATAAAATAATACTATGAATAAAAAAATAATTTTTATAATTTCATTTTCATTAATTGCAATTGGGGCCGTTGTTTTTATAATGTACAGGGAAAGCATGTTTTCAAAAGAAATTTTGCGTTTGGAAATTTTGGGTCCTGACACCGCCAAAGTTGGAGACCAAATTGAGTACACTGTAAAATACAAAAATAACGGTAATTTTGTTTTGGAAAACCCGAAACTTATTTTTAATATGCCAGACAATTCTTTAACAGAAGACGGAAAAACAATTGTCAGCAAAGATTTAGAAGATATATATCCTGGAGGCGAAGAAATTGTAAAAATTAAAACAAGGCTTCTTGGCAAAGGGGGTGATTTAAAAACCGCCAAGGCTGCGCTTTCTTATACCCCAAAAAACTTAACTGTAAGATATGAATCCGATACGACATTTACAACTAAGATTGAGGAAGTTCCGGTTACTTTGGATTTCGATTTGCCTACAAAGGTTGAAGAAGGCAAAAGCCTGCAATACTCAATAAATTATTTTTCCAATATTGATTATCCTCTGGAAAATTTAAGTTTAAAAGTTAGCCCTACAACCGGTTTTGATTTTGTTTCCTCAAGCCCTGTGTCACTGGATAATTCGGAATGGAAATTGCAAACTTTAAACAAAGCGCAGGGAGGAAGAATTAGCATAACCGGGAATATTTCTGCTGATACCAGCCAAAATTTAGTTTTTACGGCCGAACTTGGAATGCGGCAAAACGGGAATTTTGTTGTTATAAAACAAGCCAGCAAGGATGTGCAAGTAATACAGCCATTGTTGCTTATTACCCAGCAAATTAACGGCTCGGCAGATTATGTTGCCTCGCCGGGAGAAGTTTTGCATTACCAGATTTTTTTCAGGAATATCGGATCAACCCCTTTCGATGATTTGTTTGCGGTGGCAAAGCTTGACGGCTCTGCCTTAGATTTAACCACTTTGCAGATTGCCGGAGGGCAGGCGCAGTCTAACGACAATATGATAGTTTGGGATTCAACTCAGGCCCCGCAACTTCGGCATTTGGACGTACAGCAACAAGGGGAAGTTGATTTTACGGTAAAATTAAAAAATGATTGGATCCCTTCTTCATCAGACCCGAACAATGTTGTGATAACAAACCAAGTTAATATTTCTCAAATTACCCAAAAATTTACAACAAAGGTAAACTCGGGTTTGGCAATTTCACAAAAAGCATATTTTAAAAGTTCGGATATTTCAAATTTAGGCTCTATCCCTCCAAAAGTTGGCAAGGCAACCACGTATACAATAAATTGGGAAATTAAAAACTATTTTAGCGATGCTAAAAATGTAAAAGTAAAAGCAACTTTACCACAAGGAGTCAGCTTAACCGGTAAAATTATGCCACAAGACCAGTCGGCAAACTTTTCTTATGATTCGGCTAGTCGGGAAATTGTCTGGTCGGCCGGGGACATTCTGTCTGGTACAGGAGTAAATGGCGATCCTGTTTTGCTTTCTTTCCAGGTGTCTATAACTCCTGCAATTTCTCAAAAAGGGTCCGTGGCGCCAATTATAGGGCAGGTGCAAATATCAGGGGAAAACCAATTTACAAATACTGCAATAACAGCCCAAGACTCCGGAGTTAACACCAGTTTGCCAGATGATTTTGCAAACTCCGGTGGAGGAATAGTGCAATAAATTTTTTGAAATGGAAAAGATAAAATTTGATAACAACATTTTAATAATTGGATATGGGGCTGTCTCGCAATGCACATTGCCTATTATTTTAGAACATATTGATGTACCGAGAGAAAAAATAGCAATAATAGATATAGAAGATAAATCAGAAAAATTAAAACAGCTCACTGACACAGGAATAAAATTTTTTCAGGAAAAAATAACTCCCGAAAATTTGAGTTTTGTTTTAAAAAGATATGCCGGTAATAACGGAATGGTAATTGACTTGGCGTGGAATATTGGAGCTTGTGACATTATAAAATGGTGCCATGACCACAATGCTCTGTATATGAATGCGTCTGTTGAACTTTGGGATCCGAATAAGCCAAAGAAAATTTTTGACAAAACTCTTTACGCCAGGCAGATGAAGCTGAAAGAAATGTATGAAAAATGGCCAAAAGATTCTGTAACAGCCATTGTTGACCATGGCGCAAATCCAGGATTGATTTCTCATTTTGTAAAACAAGGATTGCTGGATATTGCTGATAAAATTGTTTTGGAGAAAAAGGCTTCCAAAAAAGATTTGGCAAAAATTATAGAATATAAAGATAGTTTGAATTTTCCAAATTTGGCAATGGTTCTTGGAGTGAAGGTTATTCATTGTTCGGAGAGAGACACGCAAATTACCAACAAGCCAAAAGAGGTTGATGAATTTGTTAATACGTGGTCTGTTGAAGGGTTTCGCGAAGAGGGAGTGGCTCCGGCGGAAATGGGCTGGGGAACGCATGAAAAAAAATTGCCGGATTTGGCTTTTAAACCTTCTTTTGGGCCCAAAAACCAGATTTTTTTAGCCAGAATGGGAATAAATACTTGGGTGAGGTCGTGGGTACCTGAAGCAGGCGAAATTGAAGGAATGATTGTGCGTCATGGAGAGGCCTTTGGAATTTCTGACAGGCTTACGGTTTGGAATGGCAAAAAAGCTGTTTACCGCCCAACAGTGCATTATGCATATATGCCATGCCATGAAGCACTTTCATCTTTGGTTGAATTAAAGGCCAGAAGATATGATATACAGCCAAAGGCGAGAATAATTACAGACGAGATAACTTCGGGAAAAGATATTTTGGGAGCGTTGATAATGGGACACAAATTTAATTCGTGGTGGACAGGTTCTTCTTTGAGCATAGAAAAAACAAGAGAATTGGCTCCTGGGCAAAACGCCACAACTTTGCAGGTAGCGGCCGGGGTTATTGCGGCAATTGAATATATGATAAAAAATCCTAAAAAAGGATTTTGTTTGCCGGACGATTTACCGCATGATTTTGTTTTAAATATTGCCAAGCCGTATTTGGGAGACTTTATTTCAACTCCATCGGACTGGAGCCCATTGAAGAACAGAAAAATATATTTTTTTGAAAATAAAAAATGCAAAGCCGAAAAAGATCCATGGCAGTTTTCTAATTTTTTGCCCTTGCCTTAGTTGATTTTAATATTTTAAAAGGTAAGATGATAAAAAGATTAAAATTATGAAAAAAGAAAATAATCAGGAATTAATGGAAAAAATTGTATCGTTATGCAAGCGACGAGGTTTTGTGTTTCCCGGATCTGAAATTTACGGAGGCTTGGCAAACTCTTTTGATTACGGGCCTTTGGGGGTTGAATTAAAAAACAATATAAAAAATCTTTGGTGGAAAAAATTTGTGCATGAAAGAGACGATATGGTTGGCATAGATGCAGCCTTGATTATGAATCCAAAAGTTTGGGAAGCTTCGGGGCATCTAAAAGAATTTTCCGATCCACTGGTAGAGTGCGAAAAATGTAAAAGAAGATTTAGGGCAGATCATATTGAAGGCAAAAAATGTCCTGATTGCGGGGGAAAACTTTCTGAGCCAAGACAGTTTAATTTAATGCTCAAAACATTTTTGGGTGTAACAGAAGATAGCGCCAGCACTGTATATTTTCGTCCGGAAACTGCGCAGGCAATGTTTGTTGATTTTAAAAATATTTTAGACACAACCAGAAGAAAGCTTCCTTTTGGAATTGCGCAAATTGGCAAAGCTTTTAGAAATGAAGTAACCCCTGGAAATTTTATTTTTCGGACAAGAGAATTTGAGCAAATGGAAATTGAATATTTTATTTGTGAAAAGGATTGGGAAAAAATATTTGATTATTGGCAGAAAGAAATGTGGTCCTGGATGACAGATGTTTTGGGCTTAGACAAAAAAGATATTCATGAATTGGATGTGCCGAATAGCGACAGAGCCCATTATTCCAAAAAAACAATGGACTTTGAGTATGACTTTCCTTTTGGGAAGGAAGAGCTTTATGGTTTAGCATACCGTACTGATTTTGACTTAAAAAATCATTTTGCGGAACCGCCATACGAGGATGCTGAAACCGGCGAAAAGTTTTATCCGCATGTTATTGAGCCAACATTTGGAGTAGACAGATCTGTTTTGGCAGTTTTATTGGATGCATATACCGAAGAAAAAGATCGTGTGGTTTTGAAGTTAAAGCCGAGTTTGGCTCCGTATAAAGTTGCTGTTTTTCCGCTTTTAAAGAATAAACCGGAGTTAGTTGGCAAAGCAAAGGAAGTCTATGGTATGCTAAAAAAAGATTTTAATATTATTTTTGACGATAGAGGAAATATTGGCAAGCGCTATTATTCCCAGGATGAAATTGGAACTCCGTTTTGTGTAACCATTGATTTTGATACTTTAGAAAAAGGCGATGTAACTGTCCGCGACCGCGACACTATGAAACAAGAAAGAGTCAAGATTTCAGATTTAATAACATGTATAAAAAAACAACTTTAGACAACGGATTGAAAATTGTTACAGTTCCAATGGAAAATGCCAATAGCATTACGGTTTTGATTTTGGTTGGCACCGGTTCAAAATATGAAACAAAAGAAATAAACGGGATTTCGCATTTTTTAGAGCATATGTTTTTTAAGGGGACAGATAAGCGCCCCAGCACTTTAAAAATTTCAGAGACCTTAGATTCGGTTGGCGGGGAGTATAATGCTTTTACTTCAAAAGAGGTTACGGGATTTTGGGCAAAAGTTGATAAAAAACACTCCGATATTGCGCTGGATTGGATATGCGACATATTTTTGAATTCTAAATTTGACGAAAAAGAAATGGAAAGGGAAAAAGGGGTTATAGTTGAAGAAGTAAATATGTATTTGGATACACCGATGGCTTATGTTGGCGAGCTTTTTGAAAATTTGCTTTACGGCGATACTCCGGCCGGCTGGCAGGTGATAGGAGAAAAACAAAATATTTTGAGCTTTAACAGAAAAAAAGTAGTTGATTACTACAATGGACATTATTCCCCTTCAAATGTAATAGTTTGCGTTGCCGGAGATGTAAAACAAGAAGAAATAGAAAAGAAAATTAAAAATTATTTTTCCGCCCCAGGCGGACCAGCCTCAGGCTGGGAAAATAATGGGAAAGTTGCGGTTAAAGAGTTTCAAAAAGAGCCTCAGATTTTATTGCACTATAAAAAAACAGATCAGACGCATTTTTGTTTGGGAGCAAGAGCATACAGCTTATTTGACAAAAGACGATATGATTTGGCTTTATTATCAATAATTTTGGGAGGCAATATGAGCTCAAGGCTTTTTATAAAGGTAAGGGAAAGAAATGGTTTGGCATATTCAATTCATACTTCAGTTGATAACTCCACAGACACAGGATATCTGGTAACGCAGGCTGGCATCGACCATAAGAATCTGGAAAAAGCCGTAAAATTAATTTTACAGGAATACAAAAATATAAAAGATAAAAAAATTACAGAAAGAGAGCTTCAAAAAGCCAAAGATTATTTAAAGGGAGTTATGTCGTTATCTTTAGATTCTTCAGACAGCCAGGCATCTTTTTACGGGATGCAAGAATTATTGGAAAACAATATTCTAACCCCAGAAGAAAAATTTGAAAAAATTGACAAAGTTACTGTGGGTGGTATAAAGAATATAGCGGGAGACATATTCTTGCCAGAAAAACTTAATTTGGCAGTTATCGGTCCTGTTGAAAAGAAAGATTCTGATAAGTTAAAGCGATTATTAAAATTATGAGCCAATCACAAATTTTAGATATTTCCTGGGAGACTATAATAAAAGTTTTTATAGCAATTTTTATTTTATATATTGTTTATGTAGCAAGAACAATTGCTCTTTGGTTTTTTTTCGGACTGGCGATATCTGTTTTATTGGATCCGGCAATAAATTTTTTGAGGAAAACACATATACCAAAAATTTTTGCAATAGCTTTGATATATCTTTCAATTTTTGGAATTTTGGGCCTTTTGATTTATTTAACAGCACCCATTTTTATTTCTGAGTTAAAGCAATTTTCTAACTATTTGCCTGATTATTTTGAAAAAATTAGCCCTGTCTTGCATAAATTAGGCATTGACACAGCCAATGGTTTTAATGATGTTACGGCGTTTTTAATAGGCGGATTAGAACAAAGTTCAAATAGTATTTTTAGTGCAGTTGTAACTTTTTTGGGAGGAGTTTCTTCGGCGTTTTTTATTTTGGCAATTGCATTTTTTCTATCTATAGAAGACAGGGGGCCCGAAAGGTTTTTAGCTCTAATCCTTCCAAAAAAATATGAGGATCAGGTTATAATGTTTTTTGAGAAATCTCAAGAAAAGGTTGCGGGGTGGTTTGGCGCTAGAATTTTAGCATGCTTGTTTGTAGGAGTAGCTTCATTTGTTGTTTATTACATGTTTGGCATAGAGTACGCATTTTTGCTTGCCTTGGTATCTGGGGTATTAAATTTTGTTCCCTACATAGGTCCTGCAATGACCGCAGTTGCTTTGGTTATTTTTGTTATTGCATCTTCTCCTTCTTTAATTGTGGTTTTTTATGTGCTTATTGCTGTTTTTATAATTCAAGCTATAGAAAATAATCTTTTGACTCCACTTTTGATGAAAAAGATGATAGATTTACCGCCAGTTTTAGTATTGATATCATTGCTTGTTGGGGCAAAAATGTTTGGTTTTTTGGGAATGATTTTTGCAGTACCCGTTTTTGGAATTCTTTACGAGTTTATAAAAGAGTTTTTGGAAAAAAGAAGAGAAAGCGCAATTGAAGCTGACTAAATTTTAAACAAAATCAGGAAAATTATGACAGCTATAACTTGACTGGAAATTCTCCAAGCTACGGAGATTTTTTTATTTTTTAAAAAATGGATTTTTTCCTGATGAAAATTACTGCGGTAAAAAAGCGAAAGGCCGTCCGGCAGAATTGCAAAAAACGCGCAAGCATAAATTGCAAAATGGTTGCTGGAAAAAATATAGATTAAAAAAACTCCGGAAATAAAATCTAAAAAAACCTTTAAAAATTCCGGGTATGCCACTTGCCACTGCTTTTTTTTGATGTTTTTAATATTATATTCAACATGGGGAATAAGATCTAAAAAATAATGGCTCAAAAAAGCCAAAATTATAGCCAGAAAAGGATTTAAAATTTTTTGCCCAATTAATGCTCCCAATAAAAGGTGAACCAATAGAATCATTGTTTTTTGTGATATTTTTGATAGTATAGAATAATCTTACCATGTTTTACAAAAACAAAAAATTTTATATTACCACTACGCTTCCTTATGTTAACGCCGATCCGCATATTGGTTTTGCACTGGAAATTATACAAGCCGATGTTGTGGCGCGATATTATAGGAATAACGGCTACGAAGTTTTTTTTAACACAGGAACAGACGAACACGGGCTGAAAATTTTTAGAGGAGCCCAAAAGGAAAACATCAGTCCCAAGGAATATTGCGACATTTATGCCAAAAAGAATAAAGAATTAAAAGATGTTTTGAATCTGAGCTATAACAGCTTTGTTCGGACAACAGGCCAATATCATATATCTTCGGCGCAAGAATTTTGGAACAGATGCCATAAAAACGGGGATATTTACAAAAAAAATTACAAAATAAAATATTGCGTAGGATGCGAGCTTGAAAAAACAGAGTCTGAGCTTGTAAATGGAAAATGCCCCATACACCCGAACCGTGAAATAGAAATTATAGAAGAAGAAAATTATTTTTTTAAGTATTCTAAGTACCAGAAAATTCTTTTGGATTTTTATAAAAAGAATAAAAACTTTGTTGTGCCGGATTCAAAGTTTAACGAAATAAAAGAATTTACAAAAAGGGGCTTGGAAGATTTTAGCATATCAAGGTTAAAAGAAAAAATGCCATGGGGCGTGCCGGTTCCTAATGATGAAAAACATGTCATGTATGTATGGTTTGATGCGCTGGTAAGTTATGTTTCTGCATTGGGTTGGCCTGATAATTTAAAAAGTTTTCAAAATTTTTGGCCGGGATTGCAGGTTGCAGGAAAAGATAATTTGCGTCAGCAGAGCTCAATGTGGCAGGCAATGCTTTTGTCGGCTGGTTTGCCAAATTCAAAACAAATTTTTATACATGGTTTTATAACCGTAAACGGACAAAAAATGTCTAAGTCTTTGGGTAATGTAATTGACCCGTTTGAATTGGTAAAAAAATATGGAACTGATGCCGTGCGTTATTATTTACTGCGGGAAATTCTTCCAACAGAAGACGGAGATTTTACTTATGAAAAATTTGAGCAGAGATACAACGCCGATTTGGCGGGTGGAATAGGGAATTTGGTTGCCAGGGTTTTAGGAATATCAACGAAAATTTCCAATTTCCAATTTTCAATTTCCAATAAATTTTCAAATTCACAATTAAAGAAAGAAATAAAAAATACGCAAAAACGAGTTGTGGAAAAATTAGAAGAATTTAAATTTAACGAAGCGCTACGATCAATTTGGGAATTAATTTCGTGGTGCGACAAATACATAAACGATGAAAAATTATGGGAAACCCTGCCTGCCGGCAGGCAGGAAAAAATCCGTAAAGTGGGTGATTTGTTTTTTAGCTTGAATGAAATTGCAGGGTTGCTAAATCCTTTTTTGCCTGAAACTTCAGAAAAAATTAAATCCGCAATAACGACAGGAAAATCCGAAAATTTATTTCCCCGCCTCTAATTTTAAGCTCATGCGATGCTCTTTGGGCTCAATTTGCAAAACTGTGAAATCGTAGGTTTCGCCAACTTTTAATTGTTCTTCCATTTTTTCTTTTGATTCAAATTCAGAAATGTGGCAAAGTCCCCTGATCTTTGGCATTATTTCTACAAATGCTCCAAATGCCGAAAATTTTGTAACCTTTCCTTTTATTACGTCGCCTTTTTTGTATTGCTTTTCAATTTCCTCCCAAGGGTTTGCTTTTAACGCTTTTAGGGAAAGAAAAACCTGGTTGTTGTTGATGTCTATGATTTTTGCTTTTACTGTTTCTCCAACCTTTACAACTTCGGCAGGATTTTCAACCAATTGCCAGTCTAACTCGGAAATATGAATTAGACCTTCAATCTGGTCAAATTTTATGAAAGCTCCAAAATCGGCAATGCCTGTAATTTCTCCGTCAACAACATCGCCCTTTGAATAATTTTTAAGGGTTTCTTTTGTTTTTTCTTCTGACTTTGCTTTTTCAGACAAAATCAATTTATTTTCTTCAGCAAGCAAATCAAGAATTTTTACCTCCAGATTTTTACCAATAAATTTTTGCAATTCTTTTAAGATTTTTTGTTTATCGGCATCAATTACGCGGGGGTAGTGTTCTGGGGCAAGCTGTGAAACCGGCAAAAATGCCTGTATGCCGTCTAAGCTTGTTAATAGTCCGCCCTTGTTTACGCCGGTTACTCTGACAGACAAAATTTGTCCGCTGTCCTTTAATTCTGCCAGCCTTTGCCAGCTGATTTCTTTTGTGGCGTCGCGAAGCGAAAGTTCTCTGTAGCCGTCATCATTTTCCACTTCAACTATTTTAGCAAAAACCTTGTCTCCAATTTCCAGATTCTTGATAACATCTTTTACGCCGTAAAACTCCCTGCCATAAATTATGCCGGTCCCGTGAATTCCCAAATCAATAAAAAGGGACGACCTGTCTCTTGCCACAACTTTGCCTTCTATGGTTGCTCCAATTTGAAGGGGATTTACTGCTTCTGCGGTTTTTTTTCCGCCCGAGGCGGATCCGCCTTGGGCGGAAATTATTTTTTCCATAAAATAAAATACCTGTTTATTTTTCTCCCCGTCGGGCTCGCTCTGAGCTTGTTGAAGGGTTCTGCTGCAGGTTTACCCCGTTTTACGGGGTCAGCAGTGTTAATTACTAATATAATCATAATACACTATTCCAATATTTTTGCAAGCCTTGAAGCTGAGTATAGTTTGTGGTAAAATTAGATAAAATAAGGCTATGGCAAAAATATATTGGGCAGGGCAATCCTGCTTTGAAATTTCAGTTTCCAATTCAAAAGATCACGAGGCAAATATAGTAATAGATCCCTTAAAAGAAGGAAAGGCGGATATTTTGTTACTTGGCAACAAAGATAATAAAATAAAAACAACAAAAAGCGAATCGTTTATAGTTGAAGGTCCTGGAGAGTACGAGGTTAAGGGAGTTTTTATACAAGGAATTGCTTCTTTACAAAATACAATATATGTTTTTGAAGCCGAGGATGCGCGGTTTTGTCATTTGGGAAATTTGGGGCAAAAAGAATTAACCGACGAACAGCTGGAAAAAATCGGCCAAGTCGATGTCTTAATGATTTTTGCAGGCGAAGAAGCGCAAAAAATAATTGGGCAAATTGAACCTAAAATAGTAATTCCAATGGATTATGAAAATGTTTCAAAATTTTTAAAAACAATGGGTAAGCCTTCTATTGCTCCGCAAGATAAATTGATTGTAAAAGAAAGCACAATGCCAAAAGAAGGCGCAATGGAAATAGTAGTACTCCAACCGTGAAATGAATCTAAAAAATTATTTAAATAAATTACAGAATTTGCCGGACAACAAAAAAAAGATTATTCTTTGGGGAGTTGTTGGAGTTTTGGCAATAATAATGGGAATTTTTTGGATTATGGGGGCAATGAGCAATTTGCAAAAAATAGGCAATAGTGTTGGTCAAATAAATCTTACAAAATAAAATGGCAGACGAAGAAAAAGAGAAAACAAACGAAGACAAAAAGATAAAAGCTAAAGCTCAAGAAGACGGAAAGCAGGGCGACAGCATAAGGGGCAATGTGACTCAAAGGGAAATTGTAACAGAGCTTAAAGAATCATACATTGATTATGCAATGTCGGTTATTGTTTCGCGCGCATTGCCCGATGTGAGGGACGGATTTAAACCTGTGCACAGAAAAATTTTATACGCAATGAATGAATTGGGGCTGGGAGCTAGTGCAAAATTTAGGAAATCTGCGGCAGTTACCGGAGATGTTTTGGCAAAATATCATCCGCATGGAGACACGGCTGTTTACGAGTCTATGGTAAGAATGGCGCAGGATTTTAATATGCGATATCCTTTAATAAACGGCCAGGGAAACTGGGGTAGTATTGACGGCGATGGAGCAGCTGCTATGAGGTATACAGAATGTAAACTGACAAAAATTGGAGAATTGATGCTTCAAGATATTGACAGAGACACAGTTAAATTTGTTGACAACTATGACGGCACACGGCAAGAGCCGGTTGTTTTGCCAGCTCCTTTGCCACAACTTTTGCTAAATGGAACCTTGGGAATTGCAGTTGGCATGGCTACAAACATTCCCCCGCATAACTTAACAGAGGTTTTGGACGCATCAATTCATTTATTGGACCATCCAAAAGCAGAAACAGAAGATTTGTTTGAATTTATCCAAGGCCCGGATTTTCCAACCGGAGGAATAATTTACGACCAAAAAGAAATTATTTCTGCATATTCGCAAGGCAAAGGCTCTATTTTAATGCGTGGAAAAGCGGAAGTTGTAGAAAAAAAAGACGGAGCAGAGCAGATTATTATTACAGAAATTCCTTATCAGGTTTTAAAATCTACTTTAGTTGAAGACTTGGCAAATTTGGTTACAGAAAAAAAAGTTGAAGGAATAAAAGATATTAGAGACTTGTCTGACAGGGAAGGAATGAGAATTGTTATTGATGTAAAAAGAGGCTTTGAGCCCCAAAGAATTTTAAACAGACTGTATAAATTTACAAATTTACAAAAGTCTTTTCATTTGAATTTGCTTGCGCTTGTTGACGGCATACAGCCTGAAATTTTGTCTATTTCGGATGTTTTAAAATATTTTATTGCCCACCGCCAAGAAGTTATCACTCGCAGGACAAAGTTTGATTTGGAAAAAGCCAAAGATCGGGCGCATATTTTGGAGGGCTTAATGATTGCCTTAAAAAATATTGATGCAGTTATACAAGTAATTAAAAAATCAGCAGACAAAGACGAGGCTAAAGAAAATTTAATTAAAAAATTCAAGCTGTCTGAAAAACAGGCGGTGGCAATTTTGGAAATGCGATTGCAAACACTTGCAGGTTTGGAGAGGAAAAAAATAGAAGATGAATTAAAAGAAATCTTGGATTTAATAAAAGATTTGATGGCAATTTTAAAAAGCCCGGAAAGATTAAAAACCATAATTAAAAAAGAATTTTTAGATTTAAAAGAAAAATACGGAGACAAAAGAAGGACAAAAGTTGTAAAAGGAAAACTGGGAGAAATTACAGAAGTTGACCTGGTTCCTTTGGAAGAAACAATTGTTACTTTGACCACGGGCGGATATATAAAGAGAATAAATCCTGCAACTTATAAAATTCAAAAACGCGGAGGCAAAGGAATTATGGGAATGAAAACAATGCAAGACGACATTGTTGAGCATTTTTTGTGCGCCTCAACGCACGACAATTTGATGTTTTTTACAGACTCGGGAAAAGTATTTCAGACTCAGGTTTATGAAATTCCCGAAGGCACAAGAGTTGCCAGGGGCAGAGGAGTGATGAACTTTTTAGAGCTGTCAACAGAGGAAAAGGTTTTGTCTTTAATGCCAAGGACAAAAGAAGACCCTGCAAAATTTTTAGTAATGATAACTAAAAACGGCAGAATTAAAAAAACTGCTTTAGATGAATTTGAAAATGTGAGAAAATCAGGGATTATTGCCATAAAACTTGAAAAAGGAGATGCGTTAAAAAAGGTTGTCAAAACAACCGGCGAAGATGACATAATTTTGGCAACTAAAAATGGAACTTCTATAAGATTTAAAGAAAAAGACATTAGGCCAATGGGCAGAGGAGCTGCCGGAGTAAAAGGTTTGCGCCTGAAAGGAGGAGATGAGGTTATTGGCATGGATGTTATTTCTAAAAAGCCCGGCAAGCAATATTTGCTTGTAGTTATGGAAAATGGCTATGGAAAAAGAACAGAAATTTCACAGTACAAAACTCAAGGCAGGGGAGGGTCGGGAGTTAAAGCGGCAAAAATTACAAGCAAAACCGGGCCAATTGTAATGTCCTGCATTATTGAGGATATGGCAGATGAAGAAGACCTAATTGTTATTTCACAGCAAGGTCAGGTTATAAGAACTAGTGTAAAATCAATTTCGGTGCTTGGCAGGGCAACGCAGGGGGTTAGAATAATGCGCCTGGAAGAAAAAGACAAAGTTGCTTCCGGTGCTTGTCTCAAAGATTAACAAGTTGTATAATATATTAATGACAAAGAAGTTTAATTTTGCAACAATTTTAGCTGGCGTGACTATTCCAAATCCCTTGACCGGAGTTAACAATTTTGGCGAACTTCTTTTGAGAATTGCAGGCGGAGTTGGCACGGTTATTGCATCTTTGGGTACAATAATGATTATTGTTTCGGGCATTCTTTTTCTTACTTCTGCGGGAAGCCCGACAAGAATGGAAACTGCAAAAAAAGCTTTGGTTTATGCAATGGTTGGCATAGTTATAGGAATATCAGCCACAGCAATAGTGCAAATTATAAAGCAAGTTATTGGAGTATAACAAAATTTTAAAAGGTCGAGTAAACGATTAAACTATAAATTACAAATCAAATGAATACAACAAAAAAAATTATTTTAAGTTTGGCTATTCTTAGTGTTGCAGTTTTACCAATGGCAGTATTAGCAATAAATGATCCAAATCCTAATCCTACGGGAGCGGGAACTTTAAATTTGACCACCCTGATAGGCGCCATTTTAGGTAAATTGTGGGTTATATTTGCTGCTTTGGCAGTTATTATGTTTCTTTACGCAGGCATTTTATTCTTGACAGCCAGCGGAGCTCCGGATAAAATTTCAGCAGCAAGACAGGCATTTTTATGGGGAGTAGTTGGAGTTGTAGTGGGAATTATTGCTTACTCTGTTGTTACTATTGTGGGAAATCTTATCGGATCTTAATTTGTTATTTTTATTTCCAGTCCCGCCTTTGCTTATTGAGGGCGGGACTGGCGTAAATCTAGATGAACAAAAATATATTATTTTTATTTTTAATACCAGCAGTTTTGGTTTTGCCATTATTTGCTTTTGCTCAGTTGCACAGTTATGGGCCGGCTGTTAGTATTTTTTATTTATTGGATAGTTTATTGAGGAGTTTGTGGATTATTTTTGCCGCGCTTGCAGTGATTATGTTTTTATATTCTGGCATTATATTCTTGACAGCCCAAGGAGAACCGGCAAAAGTTTCAACAGCAAGGCAGGCATTTTTATGGGGGGTAATTGGAGTTATTGTGGGAATTATTTCTTATTCCATAATTACAGTTGTGGGCAGTATATTTGGATTATAATTTTAAATATTAATAAAAAAATATTATGGTTACTATTCAGGGCATGGTTAGCGCCGCTGTGCAAACAACTTTATATATTGCGTCTGGCGTGGTTGTTATTCTTTGGATTATAACAGGGCTTATGTTTTTAACTGCTCAAGGCGCTCCGGACAAAGTTACACAGGGAAGAAA
>Ga0172379_10002833_pt1 | contig 29312 bp, 24 predicted proteins | sample GrowelOW334metaG_FD_119756 | JGI IMG/M metagenome (GOLD analysis project Ga0172379, IMG submission 119756) | Groundwater microbial communities from an aquifer near a municipal landfill in Southern Ontario, Canada - Groundwater well OW334 metaG | ecosystem: Environmental > Aquatic > Deep...
ACCGGTGGGAGAAATGGTCGGCCCCCATCTGCGTAAGGGTCTCTCCGAGCCAATTCATGGAGCGGTACAGCTGGTGCAGGGCGATGTCCCCGACGCCGTCGATACGGAAATCGTCCTTCCATCCCTCCGCCGCCCTATCGCTGCCGGAGCAGAAGAGACGGTGCATGACGGTGAGGAAAATGGCCCGTTCAATGGAAAACGTGAAGCGTGAATCCGCAAGCGTCTTTTCCAGGACCGCCGGAATTCCGAGATCCTTCCAGAGCCGTTCGAAGACGAGGGCTGGACCGATAGACCTGGTGCGGTGTGCCTGGAGGGATCCTGCGTGGTGGGCATCGAAAGCACGGATCGTGGTTGTGTGTCTGAGCATGGAACCGGCCAGGGCATCGAGCTTGCCGGAAGAGATGAACTCGTCAGCGTGGCCGAGCGTCGCGACGACCCGCTGCCTGACCGATTTCCCTTCGCGCGTGTTCTGGACTATCTGCAGATAGGACTGCGTCCCGACCTTCTTGACCCTCAGGAACATGGCGCACCTCCATGCACCACTATATTAACATGCATATCCATATGATGCAAAGAATATTATGAGCAATTACTTCATAATATTGGCACCACATAAATATTTACTGAAAATATGATGTCTATATAATACAATGATTTACGTTGCAAAAATGATAAAAGCGCTCTCAAAGTGTCGAAAATGAGCATAGCGCTTCGACTTCTCGCAGACTCCGAACATGATCTTAATCCTCGTATTGAATAGGAAACAGAGCCCGGTCCCTGGAGAGGACTGTATAAGGGAACGTTTCCTGGGCTTCCTTGAGCAATTGCTTAAGATTATATTCAGTGTATCGAGGGCTGTAATGGATTAAGGCTAGTTTCTTTATTCCCCCCGCATCGGCTGCCAAATGCGCGGCTTGGTCGGCAGTCATGTGTTTTTTTTCTTTTGCACTCTCGAGCAATTCACGTTCGAACATGCCCTCGCATACCAACAAATCCGAACCGGCTACTTCCGGAGATATTTCCGGAAAGTACAGTGAATCGGTGACGTAAGAAAATTTGCGTCCCGATCGTGCGGCTCCAAGCACTTGATCTGGTTGGATTATAGTACCATCTGCTGAAGGAACACTTTCACCGGATTGCAATTTCGACCAGAGCGGGCCACGGGGAACCCCCAGTTCATCGGCTTTTTCCGGGTGGAAGGCTCCAGGTCTGGCAGCTTCTTCAAAAGCATATCCGAAGCAGGGTTTTGTGTGTCTGAGATTGAATGCCCGCACATGAAAACCGTCACCTTCGTAGACAACACCGGGTTCCGAGATTTCTTTGACGATGATTTCATAATTGATATACATATCCAAAACACGCCTGCTGGTTTCGATGTATTCGGCAATGCGGGGTGGACCTATGATGTACAGGGGGTCATCCCTATCAACCTGGGAAGATAACATGAGAATTCCGGGTAGACCGGTGACATGGTCGGCATGAGTGTGGCTGATAAAAATGGCGGATATTTTCTTCCAGCGCAAATTCAGGCGTCGAAGGGATACTTGGGTACCTTCACCGGAGTCGAAAAGGAAAAGTTCGCCTTCCCGACGCAATAACACTGATGTAAGATGTCTATTGGGAAGGGGCATCATGCCACCTGTACCCAGGATGAAAGCTTCGAGATTCATTGCGTACGAATATAGCTGTTTACACTCAAAGGATCAAGGAATAACACCCACGGTATTATTGGGGGTGGTCTTTAAGAATAGGCGGTACCTTTACGAAAGGATTTTTTAATGGTCCGTATCTTTTTCCGGATACTTTCAGCCAAGCGGAATAGCCGGCATGCAAATGGTTTATAGGCATAATCCCAACTACCGCAACGATGGATGATAGTACCTCCAAATCCGGTTTTGAATCGATATAACCCGGCCATAGGATGTTTTGGATCCGATCGGGGGGGGATCCCGAACAAGTCATAGTCCGTACAGCCGAAATATTTGGCGTCTTTCATTGCTTGCCATTGCAAAGCATACGCAGGCATGAAGGATCGTTTTTCGTCGGATGAGGCTCCATACAGATAGACAGCCGTTGATTTATAGAAAACCGTGACAATACCAGCTATTGCTTTCCCTTCGTACTCTGCAAGGTAAAGCCGAATTTCGGGCGCTTGCCTGCCATAGTCCGAAGCGTGTGAAAATAGGGTCTCATAATAGGATATTCCGTGGATTGCTATGCGGTCCCGTTGAGCGGTCTCCCGGTAAAGTTCATAGAATGCCGGGAGACCGGAAGCATCAGACCTTCTGACCCTTACCCCTTTTTTTTCTGCAAGCCGTATATTATACCGCCATTTGGGTTTCATGGCAGAAAGCATTTGATCCAACGAAGGGCGAAGATCGACCAGTACCGTATCGGGGGCTTGGATATCCGCACCGGAACGGCAGAACGGCGCATACAATACGGGTGCCTCGCTATCGACTCCGGAAGAAGCCCAAGGCGGATCGAAACGGATAAAGGTCGTGTCTGGAGGTAATTGGGATCGTAATGCAATTGCCAGACTTTCCAGTGCCGTGGTTTTTGCCTTGTCGTCGCCGGCAAAGCTGGAAGGTAGTTCAGGCCCCCAAGGTAGATAGGCAAAAGCAAAGCCTGGTGCTAACCTGCGTCTAATAACCAATACAGGCAGGGCTTCTCCCACTCCCCAATTCACCAGAAATGCCCGCGCATTCCAGGAAAAACGGGCTTTGAAGCTTCCCCAAAACCCGGATTGCAGAAAGGAATGGGCTCCATCACAAATGGTCAGGGAGGTGGGCACAACGCTTTTAACCGAGAAAGGCATCAACCGACCTCGCCGTCGGACACCTTCAGGGTTTTTAGTTCAATACCGTCAATACATAAGGGTGAATCACCGACCAGAACCCGATTGGCTATCGCTTTAATAGGTATTGAGAAAAAAGCATCGATATCCATCTCGGACAAGGCGTCTTCCGGTACCGGGTCAAGGTTCGCTAACATTGTCGAAGTGTCCGTACACAGCCGGACTCGTGTGCCGGTCGCGGCATCACCTGCATCCAGGACATCTACCATTTCCGTACCATCAGGATTTTTGGAGGATGCAGCCAATAGCATGCCTTTACTTTCGATACCACGCAATTTTGCGGCCTTCAGATTGTAGACGACTATTATTTTTTTGCCCAATAATTGGTCTTCCGTATAGAAGGGAACCAAACCAGAAATAATGATACGCTCTTCACCACCGATATCGAGGGTCTCGATATACAACTTGTTTGCTTTGGGATGCCGCTCAATCTTTATGATCTTTGCGACGCGAAGATCGACGGTCTTGGTGAACCGGATTTCGTCTCTTTCCAACGGTTTTACAGAAGTACCATCGGACACTACCGGAATATCAGCGGCAACTGCAAGCTCCATTGCTATGGTGACCGATTTTTTTTCATTTACATGAGCAGCGTCCCGTTCCAGACGTTCTTTCTGGCTTCCCGCATAGCGTTCGCGTAATTGTTCGACCAGCTCGTCCTCTAACTTTGCAAAGAGTACTTCGGGATTCACAACGGTCTCCAGACCTTCGGGTTGTCCGATATCATTCCAGGATAAACCATCGATACCGATTTTCTTTCCGAAAAATGCCAATATACGGGCAGAACTGGCAGGCAGATACGGATGGATTATGACGGCAAGATCGCGTAGTACAAAGCAAAGGTCCCTGATAAGCATAGCAGCCTGCTCCGGGTTCTCCTTACGTTGTTTCCATGGCTCGCCATCCTGGAATGCCTTGTTGGCCAGGGAAGATAGTTCGAATGCGTCCCGAAAGGCGTCCCGTAGTTCAGCTCGGTCCAACTTGGCGGCGATGCCAGCTTCGATAATCCGAACTTTTTCCCAGAATGCGCTATCCGATGTTGCTGCGGGAATCTTGCCATCGTAATATCTGACAACAAAAGATAGGGTGCGGTTGATAAGATTGCCCAAGTTGCCGATCAACTCACCGTTTACCTTTTCCTGAAAATCTTTCCAGGTGAACAAGGCATCGGATTTTTCCGGCCGGTTGTAAAATATATAGAAGCGCCAAACATCTGCGGGTATTCCAGATTCCATGGCATCGGTACCAAATACACCCACGCCCTTGGATTTTGAGAATTTACCTGACTCATAGTTAAGGTACTCGGTGCTTGACATATGATGCAACATAGTCCAACCGTCTCCACTACCCAATAGACATGATGGGAAAATAACCGTATGGAAAGGGATATTGTCCTTTCCGATAAATTGGTACAGTTCAACTTCATCGGGATTTTTCCACCATGATTTCCAATCGAAACCTTTTTCATGTCCAAGATTGGCGGCGATGGAAATATACCCAATGGGTGCATCGAACCAGACATAGAACACCTTGTTCTCGAAACCTGGTTTAGGAACCGGGATACCCCATTTCAGGTCGCGTGTTATTGCACGTTCACGCAAACCATCCCTGATCCAGGCTTGGGTCATTTGTATTGCGTTGTTTGCCCAAAATCCCTTTACGGATGCTTCCTTCATCCAGGTTTCCAACATGGGTCTGATTTTTGGCAGATCGATGTACAGGTGCTTGGTTTCCCGGAGAGCGGGGGCTTCACCACACGAAGAACAGCGCGGTTCCTTCAGCTCCGTGGGATCCAGTAACTTACCGCAATTTTCGCATTGGTCACCTCGGGCGTCAGCATAACCACAATGGGGACAATGCCCACGCACATATCTGTCTGCAAGGAAACGGGAACATTTTGCGCAATGCAGCTGTTCAAGCGTTCTTTCAAGAATTAGTGACCGGGCATCGAGTTTTGTAAAAATATCCTGGACAATCTCAGTCTGTAATGGCGTCGACGTCCTGCCGAATTTATCGAAAGCGATACCAAACCAGTTGTAGATATCGGTATGGAGCTTGTAATAACGGTCGCACAACTCACGCGGAGTTATACCCTCTTCTGCGGCGCGCGTTTCGGTTGCAGTGCCGTACTCATCGGTACCACACACATATAGGGTTTCATATCCCCGCAGTCTGCAGAAGCGTGCGAATACATCGGCGGAAAGAACCTGGATCAGATTTCCCAAGTGCGGGACATTATTGACGTAAGGAAGGGCTGAGGTGACAAGTCTGCGTTTCATGGTTCGGCTACTATAGGAAGCGTCCCCCACAGTGTCAAGGCAAATTCACCACTGTGCAGTCCTGGGAGCTGGTTCTGAGTGAAGGTGGAGGGTCCTAATGACCAAAATGGAGGAAATACTGGGTTTCCCATGTTTCCCCGGGTGTCAGAACAACCGATCTGACTGGCATGAGACAGCTGGATTGGTAACATTCCAGGATTTCACCATCGACACGGCAACTGGTACGTATCGGCAGTATCCATGCATCAAAAGGTGCGTTTGCCGTTAGGCTGATAGGCACTTCCAGTCGCAGGTCCTCCAGTCTCAATTCATCAAGATCTGTCAATCTGCCAAGCGCCAACGGAACGGTACTGCTCGACGATGAGGAAATGGATGTGACCAGTTGTTTACCGGGTTCATCACCGGATAAGGAAAGGTCTATTTCGACTGCGAAATTAAATCGTTCCGGTTTTATGCCCGTATTCTTTAGGATGTACGAGACACTAATGACGTTCTTTCGGACAATATACGTCTTGTTGATCTCTATCGCTCCATAAGGTCCAATCCACGAAGCTGGCTTCCGCAGGGATAGGTTCTGGTGGGATCTATCGATGGAGACCTCATCATAGTGCTCATGGATGCAATTACGTGAATTTCGATAGCTGCACACGGAGGCATCGTTCAAGGTAACCGCAGGATCGAGGAGACGATCCACGAAAGCCGAACGGCGATAACCATCCACCACGCTTGATTCGGATAAGTAGGATTCATGTCTTCGGGCAAAGGTGTCCAAATAATTCCATGCTTTTGGAAGATAGTCCAATTCAAAAACCACACCACCCGCAAGCCTGACGTAACAATTAAGGTCAGCCCCCTGAAACAGGTACTCGCGGCTTCCGTCAAGATCAAAATCCATTGGCACGAGGGAAGCTGTGAAGACGCCTTTTTCACGGGTTATTTTTTCCGCTTCTATCATCGCAGCGTATACAGACTTGCGAAGGTTGTTAAGGTAAACACCACCCTCGCCTATGTGCCAGAACCCATCACAACCCTGTGCTTTCCAAAGTTGCTCACGGGCAGTCCTTTTTCTATATTTATCCCCCCTCAATTGATTGATGAGGATATGTGTGAAGATCATTTTGGCGTATATATCATTGGTTTCAGGATATCGGATGAGAAATTGTCTTGGAGAAGCTCCCATCGCCCAGTGCATGACCTTGCGTTCCGCTGAACTGGGAAAAAAAGCCTTGTTGAAAGGTGCCGATGACTTGAGCACCCGGGATGGGGTAGTTGTCTCGATAAGGTCGCTGGAAGCTTCGATCGCATTAAGGAAGCTACAGAGCCGACCTTCGTCAAAATATCGTTTCTTTTCACCAATCCCACCTTCAGTATGGTCCGTACCATAATCAGGAAAGATAGAAATGATTCGATCCCCTCCATCACTGGAGGGTTTTATCAAATTGGTAATGAATTGGGCAGGCTCACTCAACGCGTATGCGAGATTGGATTCGATGGAAATGGGGAAAATTGATACCAGTTTCCCTTGATCCTCTGTATAACAGGGACGTTCGGACAAGGGACCTGACAAGCGGGCATCGATGAATTGACCTGAATCAAGGAAAGAATAATCCATTCCGCAGGTTTGAAGCGTACCGGCCAGATGCTGTTCCCAAATCAATCCGGGCAACCAGCATCCTCTAGGTCGTTTTCCGAAATTCTTTCTTAGATAGGTGGTAAGAAGTTCAATCTGACCAAGACGATCCGAGAGTGGGATGATAGGCATCATGGGTTCGTAAAAACCACCACCAAGCAGTTCGATCTGCTTTCGATTGACCAATTCTTCCAAGATCATGATAAACTCCGGATGGCGCTGTTCGAACCAGGCAAGAAGGACACCCGAATAATGTAGAACGAAAGGAACAGAAGGGAATCGATAGATTGTAGCTATGAACGGTTTATAAAAAGAGTTGTAGGCTGATTCAAAATCTTCTTCGCGGGATCCAAAGGGAGTATGGTGATGGGCTCCAATTATCAACTTGGTTTTCTTCATGTATGTATGTCCGTAGCTCCAGACTTTCTATCAACCAATTCTAAATGATTTTTTTCCTCCTGAAAAGCGTTTTTATCCTGTATGACGGGAGAAAGAGAAACGATACAGGAACTTGGACACTGTCTTGAGGCTTCGGTACGATCGCCACCAAGTTTATAATTGATGACAGCGATCCCAGCCTTGATCGAAAAGCCACCGGATGGGCTGAGCTTTTCGCATAAATGGCAAGCGGTACATGCGCTTGGACAAAATCCAGGACGCTCTTCAGGCAATAAATGGGAAGAACAGCAAATATAATAATCCGCATTGCGTGGAACCAATTTAATGGTTCCCATTGGGCATTCACCAACGCAGATACCGCATCCATCGCAGTCTTCAGATACTATTGGAAGGCCCTTATCGGTGAGGCTGATTGCAGATCTTGGACAAACATCAACACAAGTACCATACCCCAAACATGCATCACGGCAATGTCTGTCACCGGAGAATAGGGTGTGGACAATACGGCAATCAGAAAATCCCTTATAGTGATAGAACAGGGGTGAGGCTTCCGGACCGGCGCAAGCAATGACGGCACGCAACCCTGAACGGGATACTAGGGATTTTGAAGCCGGTGAGGTATTCGGGAGATCCTTTATCGAGACCATGTATATCAAAGAGAAAAATATCCCTAATCCACATAGGATCAGGATGGAAAGAAGGATTTGTACAAGGCTCATGGCGTTTTACCCCAGACTGCAAAAACCGTAGCAGCCGAAAAAGAGGAGATGAGGGCAATCAAACCGCTTGCAATCAACATGGAAGGGGTGCCACGCAGACAACGAGGGATTGGCTCTGTATCCAGGTGGGCATGCACGGCTCTGAGCATGAGCCCACAAGCGAGAAAGCCCACGGACGATCCAAGCGAGACAGCCATCGCATCCAAGGGGCCTGACGACAATCGAAGGGTCAGGAATGCGGATGCGTAGGCCAAGCCATCGTATGCCGTACGTGAGGTAGAGAATACCGGAATTTCCTTTCGTGAAAGTGTAAATAAAAGCCTTTCAGTGAGTACACTTATCAAGATGACCACAGGAATGATCAGGAAGGCTTCAAGAAATCCCAAGCCCAAGGGCGATAGGATATAATTGAACAAGATCCAAGAAAAGAAACCAGAAAGAAAAATGGCCGCAGAAGGCGCGATGTCACCGCCAGCAGGCCTGTTCCTCCGTGAAAGAAGTTCTTGAACTCCAAATCCTAGTTGAAGGTATGAATTTCCGGCTATGCCGGCCAAAACTGGCAAGAAGAGCACATTCATCACTCATTTTCTCCACAAAGTGGTTTCCCGTATAATCGGAAACGAATTTTACGATATAGGGCAACGAGATATCCTATGAGGATGAACGCGCCGGCACCGGCAGATGCAAAACGTGCTCCAACGTTTGTAACTGCGTTAAGACCAAAAAATTCAATCACTCCTTCAGGCCCCGGAACGGAGATTGCCCCGTAGCCAAAGGGTTCCCTTACCAATGCGAGTGCGAAAGCGAGGGCAGAAAAAACAAGAGTATCCTTAATGGAAAGGATAAGCGCTGCAAGGGGCGATTTTGATTCGCAGCGAAGATTGAATGATCCGGAAAGGTAGCACAGAGGGATAGCACCCAGATAGAAAGCACAATCCCGCACAGTTATAGGCCAGAAGATGGAAAACAGGCGGGAAGCCACAGCGGTAAAGGCGGAAACAATCAAGACGCGGATAAAGAAATCGTGGCGCCGGGGAACCAGGATCGCTGAGGCTTTCATGACTAAGGACGTGATGGTAAAAACAAGGAAAACAACTAGCGAAATCAGAATGGCATGAGCCATCCGGCTGGTTACGGCAAATAGGAGAACAAAGTTGGACAGACTTGAAAGATGCCCGTCCGATCCCCAAAAGAAACCGGCGTTTTTATCAATCTTCATTTTGATTGCATCCTCCGGTCAATCATCTTCTCGCTTTCAAGAATTCGGGACTTATAGGCATCCACCAATCCTGCGGGTAGTCTGGGAATCGCCCTGCGGGAACCTTCACCCAAGGGCAGGACAAGATCTATGGACTTCTTTGGGGAAAAAAAGGCTGCCAGCGTGGCAGAAGCCCCCGATCCGTTAACCGTAAAGACAATAACCGTACCTGCGTTCTTTTTTAGGAGAAAGCGCTCTCCAGCAAGGGACGCGACCCCATCAGGCCCCCAACTTGGAATGTTGGATTCAATACGTCGGGAATCACCAGCGTCCTCCAAAGCACGATCTATGATGACCGCGAGGGTTCTTCGTTCGATGCTGGCCGAAAAAAGTGAAATCAGCACTACCAGTATGGTAACGACAACCCACCATAATAAAGGCAGGAATCGGGAAAGTGTGGGAGGGATTCCATTTTCGTTCACTTTTTCCTCCCAATATTAAAAAAAGCCCTATGCTCCATGCGCCTCGCGATAATGGCAAGCACGTTCACCACCGTTAAGGAAGCGATCAGTCCGTATGCGTCACCACCCCTAAATCTAAACCAATAAGCGAGAAAACCCGCGAAGGCAGCCATTATGATCGTTCCTGTCCTGGTTTTTGTTCCTGTAGAGGGATTTCCCACAAAAATGAAGGCCCCGATCAGTGTCGAGCCCGAAAGAAGCGCGAACAGCATATCGCCACCGAATAAATGACCGCCATATGGTAAGGCACCCCAGATTCGCACGGCAGCCAAATAAGAAACAAGATACACGAGGGGAAGTGTCCATCTTACAATTCCGGTTGAGAGCAGTACGATGGAAACCAGTAAAAAACCAAGGATGCCCCTATCGACAATCAATCCGGGAAGTGGAGAGTTCATAAAATCCGTATACGCACCGGGTAATTCCGCGCCGAGGGGGATGAGTATGGTATCGTTCAACCAGTTGGTAAGGATTGCATCCATATTCCCAGGTTTCCAGCCTGATACTTTCAGCAAAGCCAAAGGCGAGCCACCGGGATCGGACATCCCTTTGGAAACGGATGAGGAGAGCATGGAGAGGGCTGATCCCTTCAAGGCAGAATCAAAGGCTTCTGGCCAGGAAAAGCGAAGAAAAAGCCAAGCTCCGGCAGCGGGATTCATCCAATTCGAACCGAGCCCGCCGAATGATTTCTTGATCACGACGATTGCGAAAATCGTGCCGATGAATGGCATGAACAGGTTGATATTGTTGGGAAGGATAAGGCAGAGGATAAGAGCCGAAGCGACGGCGCTTCCATCGGAATAGGAACGGGAATCAGTTCCTGCGCTTAGCAGGAATTCCAGACCCAGGGCTGTTCCTACTGTAATTGCGGCAATCAGCAGGGAACGAAAGCCATCGTTCCCTGCTGATTGTAGAATGGGAACCAGCAAGCAGGCTGAAACGATCCACATGGCATGGGTCGTAGTAGGTACCTGGAAAACATGGGGAGGGACACCTACTGTCAATGCTTTCGATTTCATGCCCGCCCCCCCCTACGCTCCGCACTGAGCATGATCGTCGTCCGAAGTGGAAGACGGGATGGACACACTACCGCGCAGCAAGAACATCCATGGCAATCGGCGGCTCCCTCGTCGACAGCTTCTTTATAGCGTCCCAAAACTGAAAGTTTATGCAGACGTTCCGGATCAAGCCCTACAGGACACACGGTTCTACAATTACCACAAGAAATACAGGCATGGGACTCGAGATTCCCCAATTGCTCCGCAGAGAGGGCTACAACGGCTTGGGTTGTCTTGGTGATTGGAGTATCGAGGTCGAATACAGCCCTTCCCCGCAAGGGCGAACCAATTATTATACGGGAAGCCTCTTCTATGAAACCTCCGCATTCAGCTATGGCATCGCCAATCCGTGTACCTATTCTGACGCGCAACACTGCAGGATGTTTAACCGAAGCACCGCCAACCGAGATATACCTTTCCAGCATTGGTTGATTATACCGGGCTGCATCAAATATAGCTGCCGTGGTCGACAGATTAAAAAGGAGGAAGTCATCGTATTCAATTGAGTGATTTCGGGTAAAAGCAGACAGGGCAATAAAAAGTTCCCGATTGTTGCGCTGCGGATATTTGCTTCCCACCAGGACAATCGTTGCTTTCACATCGAATTTTTCGATTAGACTGACCAAGGGCTCAACAACCTTGCGATCATTGAAAGCTACTGCTATGAGCACCTGCGAAATCGCGGCGACTTTCATGGCAATGGCAACCCCTTCGGCAACGGCAGCCTGACGTTCTGCCAGTAGAACCTTTTCGGAAGCAAGCCAAGGGTCATCAATAACAGCATTCAGGACCAGAACATTTCTTCTGTTTGAATTGCGCGCGTGGGACAACAGTTCATTCACTGGACGCCCCGGCTCCTCGGTTTCGACAACCCCTTTTTCAGCGATCATCCGTTGAAGTTCATGCACAGACAAGCCATTCCAGGAGAATAGCTCCGGCCTCTTTCCCAGCTTCTGGAACGAACCCGAGAGCCGTATGACGAATGCATCGGACTCCCTGCCATCGCTCATCCGCCAGCGTACCATCCTGACAATCCGCCCCGGTATCGGAGAGTGGACATTGGAGCTGCCTTTGGATTCAGCCCGCCCGATCACCATGCCTTCATGGATAGTATCGCCGACAGAAACAACCGGGATAGCTTGGATACCACTATGCTGCATTAGGGGCACAACCAATACGGCGGGTATGCACGCGATGGTGCTGGATATGGCTAAGGGTGCGTATTCATCTTCATATACAAGCCCGCCCTGTGGAAAGTGATATTTTTTCATGCAGCCATCCGTTTGGCAGCCAGGAAGGCCGCATATTTAGATCTTCGTTTTGCACTACCCTTTCCCACGAGCATTGGAGTTATCAGAAAAATCGAAAGTACGACAGTTATGATGGATGGAGACGACAAGGAGCCTCCTGTTAGTGAAAATGGCGCACCTGAAATGGGAAGATGGTCCATCCGTTTTAATATCCGTTCAACTGGGGGAAGTTCCGATGGATACGGATCCGGTCTGGCGTAATCATCCAATCGCGCTTTTCCATCCTCCAGGGTAATGAGTCCTGTTTCTAAGAGCTTGTATCCTGTATATGAAAGGACAGAGTCTTTATCACCCAGCCTTCGAAGCGAAAATGATCTTTGGAATTCCAGATGGGCTTCGTAATCACCCAAGCTTGGCCCTGCAACCACCCCCCCGGCATTCCTTCCAAAAGAAGGAAATACGATAAACAGAAGACCCTCGCTGATAAGGCAGAATGTTGCAGCCATTACGAAAGGCGCGAGGGTCCTGTAAGCACTTGAAGGAAACAAGCGCTTGCCGGGCATTATCACCAAGGGGATAAAGGGATTATGCCCTGATTCCAGAGACTTGGAAAACACAAGTACAGTTTCGACAACAATAAAGAGAAGGGTACAAAAAAAAGACAAGCCAGACACCAGCCAGGGAAGCATTCCAGTGGCGGAAATAAGGATAAACGCGATGAGAACCGCGATCGGCATAAGCAGGACAGGGTAGATGCCGAAGGAAGGTTTCCTGCTCCTATCGAAGCGGCCCAGCATTTCGAGAATTCCTAATTTTAAAGGCCCGGCCATGGAAAATAAAAACCCGGCCGCAACCAAAGCTGCCGGTCCGAATGTGGAAAGCGAGATAACTACTGGTGCCAACAGAAGTGCGCTAATCAAGGAGCGGGCATTAAAAGCAGCTACTGTCAGGGCGATTACACCAATAACAATATAATAAAAGGATAAAAAGGAGATGAGGGATGTAGTACCCAGATCGAGCGAAAACTGCAATCCTTCCATACCCTCTGTGTCCAGACGGGCAAGCGACCGCGAGACAAGATGGGTAAAAACTTTCCCATCCATAAGAACAAGGGGCTTTGGCAAGTAGAACCGTCGTTCAGATCCGTTAATAAAGAAAGAACGTAGTTTGGCAGCATATCCGTCATCGCGAGGATCGAAATCAGCAATACGCTCGCTGTATTCTGAAAGTCTGATCCGTTCAAGTTCACCAAAATTGTCAATCATGAGCCATTGGCTTGATTCGGATACAATTCCTTCCATACCTTCCATTTCCAGATTCGCAACTACCGCTGCATCGTCAATATCGACTGGCAGGCTTAGTATAGCATAGGCATCGTTATACGAGATTGGCCTTGTATGGTAGGCAGCCAGAAAAACCGATGCTGAACCGAGGGTTATGATGGAAGCAGCGAAAAAGATTTTTTTTCCGGTTCGCCCCATCGGGTCCACCTACAGAAGGAAAAAAGCCGCGGCTATGAAGAGTCCCAGAAGGGCGCCGACCAAGACTTCGAGCGGAGCATGCCCATGGATCTCTTTTACCGGATGATGTACCGTTCCGAAGCGCTCCGAGATATTTTTACTGACTTGGTTGAGAAGTCTGGCCTGTAAGCCTGAGGAACGACGAACTCCAAGTGAATCCCTGATGACAATCAGGGCCAGGACCAAGGTAACTATGAACAAGCTTGAATCCAGTCCTTCCTTGAAACCGACAGCGGCGGCAAGGGAGGAAACCAGAGAGGAATGGCTGGAGGGCATGCCTCCGGTCTTCCACATCAACGTGAGCGTGATTTCCCGGGCAGATCTTCTGGGAGCCTTGAGAAGGCCAATCAAGGCTTTGATCAGTTGGGCAAGAAACCAGCTTACAAAGGTGGAGAGAAAAATGGGATTCTCAGCGAACCTGAAGATCGCATTTGCCGGTTGGGACAGGGTCGAAGACATCGTGTTACAATCACTTAGGGAGCACGCCTTTGTCAAGACCTGGGGCGGCTTATACGTATCCTATCCGACCGGGAAAAGGGATTTGAATGGATAAGGCTTATCCGATTGGGATGAATGATGCCGGGCGCAGGCTGGATAGGATTATCAGGAAATTGTTCCCTGAACTCCCCCTTTCAGCGGTACATCGCCTATTGAGAACTGGAAAGGTGAGAGTGGATGGCAAGAAGGCAAAAGCAGATGACCGCGTACAAGCAGGTTCACTGCTGACCCTGCCGGACAACAGTTCGGATATGGTCACTAAAATTGTTGCCGCATCCGGCAGGTCACACGCCGGTAAGGAAGGACAAATCGTACCACATCCCGAAATCCTGTTTGAGGACGACCGGATACTGGCGGTTGGCAAGAATGCGGGCGAAGCGACCCACGGCCCCGATAGCCTGGAGACACGGGTCCTCGACTATTTACAAGGAAAGTTGACCCCTTCCCTATCTTTTCGGCCTGGTCCCCTGCATCGATTGGACCAAGGAACAAGCGGAATTGTCGTTTTTTCAAAAAGCCTCGAAGGTGCCCAGCTATTCAGCCACGCGCTCGCGTCCAGGCAGGTATACAAGCGCTATCTTGCGGTTTTGGATGGCATTCTGGCCAACGAGCAGCTTTGGGAAGACACACTGGTGCGAGACGTAAGTTCGCGAAAATCGTCAGTCCTGGTTTCTGATGGAATTGGAGAGGGGCTTGAAGCCTGTGGCCGGGCCCGACCATTGGCATCCAAGGATGGGATCAGCCTGGTACTTATCCTGCTAGGCACAGGGCGGACCCACCAGATCCGGGTTCAGGCTTCATCGAGAGGCATGCCCCTTTTGGGCGATACCAAATATGGTGGTTCGCCACTTTCAGGAGGCTTCTTGCTACATGCATACGAGCTGATATTACCACAGGAATTTGACAATAAGATTTTGACCCTGATTCCTCCCAAACGCTTCATGGATTTTATCCAGAGATGCTTTGGAGAGGCTGAGGCAAATTCGATAATAAAGGGAATTCCCTGACAAAAGCGCCTCAATCTAATAAAAAATGCTATAAGATAAGAATATATGCGTCGAATCCTTGGTGACATTTACTGGTTCATGAAGGGCATAAGGGTTTTTGCCCTGGTTGGGGAAAGCGGAACCGGAAAAAGTTTCCGCGCCAAACTGGTATGTCAGAAATTCGGACTTGATCTGCTCATAGATGATGGTCTGCTCATTCGGGACCAACGCATTCTCGCCGGACATTCCGCAAAAAAGGAAAGGACTTTTCTTGCTGCGGTAAAGACGGCCCTTTTTGATGATAAGGCCCATCGGGATGAGATTGCCAGAAAATTACAATCCGAGCGTTTTAAAAGCATCCTCCTCATCGGCACTTCCATTAAAATGGTTAATAAGATTGCGGACAGGCTTCAGCTGCCCCAACCATCACGAATTATCAAAATAGAAGAGATAGCCACCCAGGAAGAGATCGAAAAGGCGCTGCGGTCACGGAAGATTGAAGGCAAACACGTCATACCTGTACCATCCATAGAGGTCAAACGCAATTATCCCCATATTTTTTATGACGCAATCCGCGTTTTTCTTAAACGGGGTGCTCCTCCTCCCATAGGAAGCGCTCCCAAAATATTCGAGAAAACCGTAGTCCGCCCCGAATATTCCATTCGGGGAAAGGTGGTGATCTCAGAGGACGCCTTGAAGCAGATGGTGATTCATGGCGTAGGCGAATTCAACAAGGATATCATCATCAAAAAGGTAGCTGTGAAATCTGGAGAATCTCCTGGATATCGACTGGTTATCACCATAGACGTACCTTATGGAACTGAACTCTCTGGAAATATTCAAGAAATGCAACAATACTTGATAGACAATATCGAACGCTATACGGGAATACTGATTGAAGAGGTCAATATCATCATCGATCGTATATCTCAGGCCTAGGAGGATTGGATGAACAGGTTTTTGACGAGTGTGATTGCTCTTGTGGCTTTGACAACGGGCATCCAGGCGCAGGATGGGATGGAAGCGGCATCTCTGGCCATCGCGCAATCCACCCATTATGAGGTGCGATCTGAATTGGGGAGCGATGACGCCGTTGCACTCGCACGTGAACTTGACCTGCGTTTTGACATCTATAATGAATTATTCCACTTCGATCCTTCATTATTGTCAGGAAAGCTCAAAGTCAGGGCCTTCAAGGACGAGGCAATGTTCGATGCGTACCTCTTAACCGCATTGGGCGATACCCGCGACGGGGCGAGCTACCTGCACTATTCCCGTCCGGAACGTTCGGAATTGTTGCTTGTACGCGACAGCAAGCCCGTTTCAATCCGGGCTTTTTCCCACCAGGCCTTCATCCAATTCCTGCGGGCCTTCGTACCGAATCCACCGGCCTGGATGCGGGAAGGTTTTGCAATCTTCTTCGAGCCGTTATTATTTGACCCACGAATCGACGATTTTCTATTCGAAGAAAACCTGGCTTGGTTGGAAACCGTAAAGGCCTGGGGTCCGGATGCACCCGGCATCGATCGTATCCTGTTATCCGATGAAGATCCGACATTGGGAACCGAACGTCGGAATCCTGCCTCGTGGGCTTTGGTTTCCTTCATACTGAATTCATCCGACGAAGTGTATCGCCGGTTCCTATACGAAAGCATACTCCTCCTGGATTCAGCGTCCAGTGCATCGGAGAATGGCTTGACCATTGCAGAGCGTGGGGCAGCCTGGATCGATGCAAGCCGGGCGAATGCGGATTATGCAGATTATCTTTCGTCAAGGAAAACCTTTGCCGAACTGGTCGAAGCCGGGCGCAGCGCCTATGCGGCCAAAGATCCACAAACGGCCGAAAGGGCGTTTTATGCGGCCGAAGAACTTAAGCCCGGGCATTATGCGCCGTATTATTACTTGGGCCTGCTTGCGTATGAACGAAAAGACTATGCACTGGCAGAAAATCATTATAAGAGCGCCCTTCAAAATGGAGCCGATGCGGCTCTGGTTAACTACGCATTGGGGGTCAATGCCGCAGCGGATGCACGAAATGCCGATGCGCTCAAATTTCTGGAACAGGCGAAGAATGCATCCCCGGAACGATATTCCGTCAAAGCCGATGAATTGATCGCCCGATTGCAGAAATAACTGATCGGATGGATGGGACTTTCGCTAATCGTCCGCTTGGGCATTCCCGTTCTGTGGGGATTCAGGCCGCAGGCCCGTTACATTTTTCCGGGTCCTGCGCCTGCGTCTTTTTTTTGGAGCCGTAGGCGTATCGCCATCGAGTGCGATCAGGTCTGTTTTTAATACTCCACGGGTAGTGTCTGGGACGAGCTCGTTGCGCTGGCCTTTTTCAAAGGTTCTGGCTTTCTTGACCGGCACGCCGCTTTCCCGAAACAGGATCCTCACCGCATTTTCCAGCTCAACCCGTGGAGGATTCATGGGCAAGACGAACGAACGGCATTCAGCGAGAGCCTTGCGGTAACTTTCGGTAGAGTTGGATTTCCAATCAACAACTGTTTCGAGAAAATCCCGCAATAGATATGCAAGCAGGGTGCCCGTTGGAGCTTCAGGTTCTTTCCGGACCGCCTTATCCATTTCCGCCATGCTATTCATGAAGCGGCTGCAAAAAACCGGATCGGATTTCATGCTATTGGAGGCGTTGGGTTGCAGGAAAATGAACAAGCCCAGTTTAGTCATCAGATTGATGATGGGAGCTGCATTGCCAGAACGGACGATCTTTACAATCTCTTCGGTGAGCCTGGAAGGTGATACGGGGTCGAGCAATGCGGCTTGGGATTTTATTTTCCAGCGTAACAACAAGGGAAGTTTGAAACCGGTGGATGCGGCGTATTTGGCAGCCCGAATCATGCGGACTGGATCATCCTTAAAAATGATGGAAAGCGGAATGACCGGTATGACGCGTTTCTTTTTAATATCCGTGAATCCGCCGACATAATCCACGACGATTTCTTCTTCCGGGTCATAATAAAGCGCGTTGAACGTGAAATCCCTTCTTTGGGCATCCTCTTCCATCGTACCGTAGGTATTGCTGGTAGTACCATCCTTGAGGGATCGGAACGTGGATAATTCAAATATTTTGGGACCGAAAAATACATGAACCAACCTAAAACGGCGACCGATAATGCGTGAATTACGGAAAATACGCTTTATCCGGGCTGGGATGGCATCGGTAACTATGTCGAAATCCTTAGGGCGTTTGGATACCAGCAAATCCCGTACGGCTCCGCCGACTATATAAGCCTCTTGCCCGCTACCCTTGAGCCTTTCAACGATGCGCAATGCATCGGGATCGACTTCGTTCCTGTTTATACCATGCTCGTCCTTTGTATAGACAAGCGCTTTTTTGATTGGATGGCCATTCTCAGTCTTTGAATAACGGATGCGCAAATAAGCCTCGCTGATGATGGTTTTACGATTTATGGCAACATCATGCATTGGCATCATGCTGCAACAGAACTGAAAGGGGGCTGACTGGTGCAGCCCCTTAAAACATTGTGCGTACCGTGAGCTGAAACGTCAAGCGGCAGGCGCCAGCCGTTTCAACCACACAAGTAAATTGGAAATGACCTCTTCCTTGTTGGTTTCGTTCAGCGTTTCGTGGCGTGCATTGGGATACACGGTGAATTCCAGATCCCGTATACCAAGGGAGCGGTACGATTCGACCAAGGCAGCCGGGCTTCTCCCCTCCAGACCGACAGGATCCGAGGCACCGACAAACACAAATATGGGCAATTCCTTGGGTATACGGCTCATATTTTTAATTTTGTGTATGGATAGAAGCCCTTTTGCCAGATCACGGTAATAGGCTACGGAACAACGGAACCCGCAAAGGGGATCTTCTATGTACGCATCAACTACCGCATTGTCGCGGGACAGCCAATCAAAATCGGTTCTGTTTGGCTTGAAATGCGTATTCAGGGGACCATCGGCCATGGAACGCATCAGTGGTGAATGCCTCTTTGGGCCACCAAAGAAAGCAATGATCGATGCCAACGCAGCGCCCACATGGACATCGAAGCCACCAGGTCCTCTCGTTCCTGAAAGGGAGCAGCCCGCAAGTTGGTTGCCCCACTGCTCAATATACCCCTGAGCCAAAAAGGAACCCCAGGAATGACCTAATAAAAAAAGAGGTTTTCCGGGTAATTCACGGGCTATCTCATCACTCACATTCTTCATATCCCGGACCATCTGAAAAAAACCATCATGATCAGCGGGGTGACCCAGGCTTGCTTTTGCACAGTGTGGTCCATGACCACGATGATCATTTGCCCATACTTCGAAACCAGCCATGCAAAGTTGCCCGGCCAGACCCGCATAACGCGCGGAATGTTCGGCCATGCCGTGGGCTATCTGGACCGCCGCAAGTACGGGAACACCGGGATCGGGGCTCCAACGACGGGCGAACAAGGTAGTGCCGTCGTCAGCTGTCAGAGTTCGTAAGGTAGAGTTCATCTATTCCCCCTGGTACCTGCACACATGATAGTATGGTTGGAGCTCTAGGGCAACCATCCCCGCGCAGACGAAAAAACCTTAGGCGTGTTATAGTACCGAATATTGTAGCAAGGAAGAATTGTAGCAAGGAAGAATTGTAGCAAGGAAGAATTGTAGCAAGGAAGAATTGTAGCAAGGAAGAAAGGTGCAGGAAAATTCAGTTGAACTGGAAATTGATAAAATCGCATCAGGTGGTTCAGGCGTCGGCAGGTTTGAAGGACGCGCCGTCTTCGTGGCAGGAACCTGTCCGGGGGATAGAATTACCGCCCGCATTGTTGAAGAGCATGAATCGTGGAACAAAGCCGAATTGACAGGCGTGTTGCGAGCGGGCGAGGACAGGGTTGAAGCAGAATGTCCTTGGTACGGGAACTGCGGGGGATGTACCCTGCAACAGCTTTCCTATGCGGGACAGTTGGATGCAAAAAAACTGCTCGTGTCGGACGCCCTCATGCGCATAGGGGGAATCCAGAATGCGCGGATAGGCGATATTGTTCCCTCGCGTCCGTACGCATACCGCAATCGCATGCAACTCCATCGTGTGAACCAACCTAAAAAAAACGAATCATCGGTGGGCCTTAAAAGACGGTCCGACAACCAGGTTTTATCCCTCGACTTCTGCCCCGTAGCGGATCCGGTTATCCAGGAAGCCATGCTTGAGAAAAAATTATTCGCCCCCCCCTGGACAGATCGCTTTCATGTCTTTGGTCATGGGGCAATGTTGTTGATCGAAGGTGGACAGGACGAACGCGGCATTATCCGGATCAGGGGTCGAGATTTGATACTGGATGTGAGGAATTTTTTTCAGAGCAACGTTGCGGTCCTGGAAACACTGATCGAAGATGTAATGCGCTTTGCGAAGGAGGCCCCCGCTGACGGGCGCGCCCTGGATTTGTACTGCGGAGTGGGCACTTTTGGTGCCTTTTTATCTGCACATTTTTCCCGCTTGGATATGGTGGAGAACGACAAGGAATCGATTGCACTTGCACGGGAAAACGTCCGCGGACCGGGGATAAGGCATCTCGCCTTGTCCGATAATGAATGGGTCCGCAGGGCAGAGAGCCGGGAGGAACCGTACGCCTTTATACTGGTCGATCCGCCCAGAACCGGGCTGTCGGCGGCCTTGCGTCTTGCTCTTATAGAGCGAAAGCCAAATCTGATCGCCTACGTCTCCTGCGATCCAGCGACCCTCGCCAGGGACACAAAGGAGTTGCTGGCTGGTGGCTTCGTCCTGGAATCCTGCACAGCCTACGATTTCTATCCCCAAACAGCCCATATCGAGAGTTTGGCGCTTTTCAGGAGCGGGGTACGATGAGAAACATCGACTCAGACTCAAGCCTGTTTCGCCTGATTCTCCTTGCGCTTTTATTGCACACGTCGGTATCCACCTGCTTCGCGACAGCCTCGGATGCTCCTATTGCCTGGAGGCAGGCCATCGGGGGACGGATATTAAGCGAACCCGTCAGTCAGGCGGAATCGGTGGTGGTTCTCTGCGAGGATAGGAGCGTTCGCTCCTACGGACGTTCCGGCACAATCTTATGGCGTTACGAAGCCGGATCCCGGCTATTGCCTTACTTGGCCAGATCCCGGGAAGGCACCAGCTTCTTTTCACGAACAGACGGAACCTTGGTGGCGCTTAATCGTTCCGGAAGTGAACTCTGGACAAGGCGCCTGAGTGAACCCATAAGCGCGAAACCGTTATTAGGCTATGACGGCAGGATATTTGCAATAAGCGATCGCAACGTATATTGCTTTTCCGCTGCCGGCTTGCTCAAATGGAAAAGACCGCTCATTTCCACTATTTCCTGTGAACCGGTGCTTTCCTCGGAAGGCGGGCCACTTATCGCACTGAGTGATGGCTCCGTACTCAGGGTGGGTCCCTTCGGTGAGGTATCGGCTTTCTTTTTTGATGCTTCGGCAAGGGCTATCGCCGTGCAAGGCGAACGAACACTTGTTGGTTTCAAGGACGGCAGCATACAGGAAATCATGGCAGGTTGGAGCTCATCCGGCGAATTCGCGCGCTTGGGAAGCGGAATTATCGCTTTGGCGGCAGATATCAGTTCTGTAGCCTATGTTTTGGAAAATGCTTCGGCAGGCTTGCTCGATGCCGGAACAGGCATCAATGTGTGGCATGGCCTGGTTCAGAAATCAGGTGCAAACAGGCTAATCATCGATGAACGGGGTTTGTACGTACTAGGCGAAAAAGGAACGGTGGCCTTTTCCCGTGATGGGAGACGGCTCTGGAGCCTGAACATGGATGGTGCAAGCCTTCCTGCGACGCTTTCCGATGAAGGTTTGCTCTATTCTGGCGGTGATGATTGGATACTGTATGCATATCGAGTGGAAGAGCGCGTACTCGCTGATTATTCCGCCATTGGCTCCAAAAAGGATAAAACCTACGGACTTGCAGTACTCGAGGAACCGGAAATTTTCCCTGATCCTTTCGCCATGGAAGAAGCGAATATAGAAAAACGCCTTGATATGGTAAATGAAGCAATCCTTGTCAGGGATGTAGGCCCATTGGAAAAAGCCTATACCCTGGATCTGATCAAGATCGCTGGAGCTGAGATTCCTAGACTTGGCAAACGGGGACCCATCACGGTCTTGCCCCATCAGAGAGCCCGGGCGGCGTATGCCTTGGGTGACTTGGGCTCTGTCGAAGTGCTAGCCTTCCTGGCGAACCTTTTCAGGCGGGACCCAGAGTCGGTGGTCCGCTCTGCAGCGGCCGAGGCTATCGGGGCGATAGGGAGCGATCCGGATGGACTTGCCATGGAAGCTTTCGCCGAGGCAATTTTTCCGCCTGTCCCCATGCGCGATGAACGTCTGCTTTTTTCCACAGCCAGCTCAATCGGTGCGCTCTGCCGTTTTTCCGGCCCTCCCCTGAGCGACATGGGTATACGCCTGCTCGTTTCGCTTTCTAGTCCGGACCGACCAACCATAGTCAGATCAAAAGCACAGAGGGAACTCATGTTCATGATGGCAAAATAACGGCGAAGCGGATATCCTCGGCTGGTGTCTGTTTTTTAGTATTAATGACGGCTTCTGCCCACAGATACGTGCGCTGAACCCCGGGATGGATTATAATCCTGGTATCCTGGTCTTGGAGGGATCGATGTATTTCTCATCTAAGTATTTAACGCGCACGCTCCGTGCGATCACGGTTCTTGCATGGCTATTGTTTTCACTTACGCCGATGGTGGGTGCACTCGAGGTCGATACCGTCGAACTGGAAAAAGGCAAATCTTCAAGTATCGTATTCATCAACTACGAGGGACCCCATGACCGGATAGAAACGAAGGAAGCCATCTGGGGTATCGGCGCGGCTTTGGGTCGGGCGATCAAGGCAGGAGCTTCCCGGGCCGGTCAGGGGAATCGTTACTTCGTAAACCACAGCATAACCCAGGATGGAGCCGAAGGAAGACTCGATGCCGATATTTTTGGTTTGGGTGTGGACACTGGCGTTGACCATATCAAAAACCTTCGTCTAATCCTACAAGGCTACCTTGAAACGGCCTACTCCTATTCCGCAGCGGATGCCAGATTACTCGCTGAATTCATCACCGTATACAATGCGGTGTACCGGGGCAACTGGGATTATTTTACCGGCAGATATCGCGGAGCGGTAATGACGGCTCTCCAGAAGGATAAGGCGGGTTTGTCCATACGTTTCGATGAATGGCCTGGAAGGACTCTCATCGTAATCCCGCTGGGAACGACGAGACTGAAAGGCCCCTTGAGCGCGGTGGACACCAGTCCGCTCACAGAAAAGCCCGTGGTGGACGAATTCCGCGAAAAGGAAGACCTTGGCATAACATCCAGGCAGGACCTGGTGGAGCTGAAGGAACGGGAAGCGTCCCAGACCAAGCAGAGCGCGGAACTTGAACGGGCAGGAATTGTCGAGGAAGAGAAGAAACTCGTCGACGAACGGGCGGTGCTTGCGGCCGAACGGGAACGGCTGGCAACCGAAGAACGAAAGCTGGCGGAGGCTGAAAAAGTCACAACCGAAAAGCCCAAAGAAGAAACCACACCCGTAAAAACGGTCGTTTCCGGTACTGAAGTGAAACCCATGACCAACGAGACCAAGACGGAAGGCGCAAAGGATGTTGCGGTTGCGAAACAGGAATTGACGACCCAGAAGCAGGAGCTGGAACAGAAAGAAAGCGCCCTTGCCGAAAAGGAAAAAGCGCTGGAAGAGAAAAAAGAGGTTGTAGCGGAAGCGGAAGCTTTTGTCGCAACCAAGGAAGCTGAAGCCGTCGAGGAACGCGCCGATATCGCCAAGGACCAACAGGGAATCATCGAAAAGCAGGATGCGGAAGCTGCAGCGGGAAAAGCATCGGATGGAGAGTTCGCCCTTAAGATGGTCAGCCCGGATTCTCCCTTCGCCCGGCTCACCATTATCGATCCTTTAACCGGAAAGGAACTGAGGACTTCGATTCTGGATACCATTCATTCACGTTCGCTACTGTACCTTGGAGACCGTATCGTAGCCGTTGCCGGCAAGTCTGAAGGCGCCGGGGCTGTACGCCTTGTGATTCTGGATAAGGAAAGCTTGGGAATGGCGGCGCAGGGCGAGGACGACATACAGGAGCAGAGTCCCATCTGGTTGCAGGGGGATGATTTGTATGCAATCGTGGACAGCGGGGACGGTCTGAGACTGGGACGATTCGACCAGGATCTGAAACGTCAGGCTGTTTCGGCGGTAAAGGTTCACCCTTGGGCTTCGCCCACCTTTCTGGAGAACCTGGTGGTAATCCAGAAGGCGGACGGGTCGGTCATCGTGCTGGCGGCAAGCGACTTGGGCGAGAAGGCTATTTCGCAGTAAGGGATGCGTACAGCTCCGCGTAACGTCGCGCGGAGCGATCCCAGGAAAAGTTTTTCTTCATGCCCCGCTTGCGCATGGCCTCGACATGGTCGCGTTTGTTGTAATATGCCCACAGGGCCCAACCCACGGTATCGTAAATTGCCCGCGGAGTCAGGTCGTCGAACATGAAACCCGTTCCCTCACCCGTTTCCTGGTCATAATTTTCCACCGTGTCCGCCAAACCACCCGTGCGCCGAACAATGGGTGGGGTCCCATAGGCCAGTGAGTACATCTGGTTCAACCCACAGGGCTCATACCGGCTGGGCATGAGGAAGAAGTCGCTGCCGGCTTCTACCAGATGGCTGAGGCGCTCGCTATAACCTATCCTCGCCTTGAAATTGGGAATCCTTGAGGAAAGGCTACGTAACTCGTTCTCACACCAACGTTCGCCTGAACCCAGAATAACAAATTGCATCCGCATTTCCGCGCAGATCGCTGCGGCGGAGCCATACCCTGATCCGAATAGTTCGCCTACGCCTTTTTGCTCTGTAAGGCGGGTAACCATTCCGACCACCGGAACGTCGGGATCCAACTCCAAGCCAAACTCCTTTTGGAGGGCGGCCTTGGCTTCCTGTTTTCCTGAAAGGTCTTCGGCACTATATGTTTTGGGAATATAGCTGTCCACCAGGGGATTCCAGGCTTCCTGGTCTACGCCGTTGAGTATACCGACGTAGTCATCCCGACGGGAACGGAGCACCCCATCCAGACGGAAACCGTATGCGGAGGTTTTTGTCTCTTCCGCGTATGAAGGTGAAACCGTGGTGAGCTTGTCGGCACAAACCAGACCAGCTTTTAGCAGGTTCATGCGTTCCCAATCCTCGAAACCCGCGGATTTGAATATATCCCAGGAAAGTCGGGTATAAGGGAAAAATTCCTTTGCATAAACGCCCTGATAACCCAGATTATGCACCGTCAGTACCGATTTCGTGGAGGCGAAGTCACCGACACCCTCGCCGTACCGAAGCATTACGGGTACTAGTGAGGTTGGCCAATCGTGGGCATGCAGAATATCCGGAAACCAGTCGAGTTTCCTGCAAAGCTGGAATACGGCGCGTGAAAAGAAGGCAAAACGTCGGGGGTTGTCAGCAAAATCGGGTTCACTCGGGGTGCCGTAAACGCCGTCCCTGCCAAAGAAAGCCTCATGATCTACGAAATAGACCGGAACTTCCTTGACTGCACCGGAACCCTTGACGGAGGAGACTTTCAGGGATGAGCTGTATACGGCTGACCACTCCTCGCCCCACCCTACAGGAACGCCGAGGGGTCCTTCCAGCTTTAAAAGTCCGGTCCTGTCCACGCTGTAATAGCGGGGAAGGACGATGCGCACATCGTGTCCAAGGGCTGCAAGCGCGAGCGAAAGCGCGGTGACCGCATCTGCCAGACCGCCGGTCTTGGCGTAGGGAACCGCCTCGCTGGTTGCCATTAAAATCTTCATCCGAAGCCTCCTGGAACTTATTCGAACTAATTATAGCCGTAGAAACCAAGGGCTTCAATCAAGGGGTGCAGGAATCGGGCTTGGAAGCCAGGTTCCCGTACCTGAAAAGGAGTTCAGAACGATTCAAGTATGGACAGATTGTGGTCCTGCACAATTTTAAGTCCGTGTGCAAGATCCTCGACCTTGAAGATGACTATGGCCTTGTTCAATTTTCCTTCGAGGGAAGCATAGAGATACTCTATGTTCACACCCGTGTCCCGGAATAGATCCATCACTTTCGCGAGGCTTCCCGGCTGATCGGGAATCTCGACCGCCAGCACATCGGTAGCCCGGGTTGTGAAACCTGCCTTGGTCAAGACTTCCATCGCAAGGTCGGGTTTGTCGGCTATGACCCGGAGTATGCCGAAATCTGCGGTATCCGCTATGGAGATGGCCCGTATGTTTATGCCGGCCTTTGCCATGACACCGGTTACGTCGGCAAGACGACCCGCGTTGTTTTCAAGGAAAATGGAAATCTGTTTGATTTGCATGAGAGCCTCCTAGATTTTACGCTTGTCGATGACGCGCTTCGCTTTTCCGACACTTCGTTCTATGGTCTTGGGTTCCACAAGTTTTACCCTGAGCGAGATGCCCAATTTTGATCTCATGACATTCTCAATGCGGGAACGCAGGATTTCCAACCCCCTAGTCTCATCCGAAAAGAGGTCCTTTTTAACCTCTACCTGCAGCTCGACCTCGTCCAGATGGGTGGGTCCACGGTCTACTACAATAAGGTAATGGGGATCGGTACCCTCGATCTCGATCAGGGCGTGCTCAATCTGGCTGGGGAATACATTGACGCCGCGGATGATAAGCATATCGTCGGTGCGACCGAAGAGGCGATTCATCTTTATGGTGGTACGTCCACAGGAACAGCGTTCGCGGCGGAGAAAGGTGACATCCCTCGTACGGTAACGTAAAAGCGGCGTCCCTTCCTTCACCAGGGTGGTAAAGACCAGTTCGCCCTTTTCGCCATATGGCAGAGGCCGTCCCGATTCGGGATCGATTATCTCAGGGTAAAAAAGATCCTCGTTGACGTGCAGACCGTCCTTAGCCTCGCATTCGAAGGCGACCCCGGGTCCGGTAATTTCGGTGAGTCCGTAGATATCGAAGGCGTCGATGTCATATTTGGCCTCGATCTCCTTGCGCATATTCTCGCTCCAGGGCTCCGCGCCGAAACAACCGGCCTTGAGGTTCATGGATTTGAGGTCGTAGCCGGTTTCTGCCGCCTCCTCTGCCATGAACAAGGCGTAGGACGGCGTACAGGTGAGAATGGTACTGCCAAAACTCTTCATCACCATCAACTGTTTCTGTGTGTTTCCGGAAGACATGGGGATGATGTTGGCACCCAATTTCTTGGCACCGTAATGTACACCGAGCCCGCCGGTGAACAGACCGTAGCCGTAGCAGTTCTGGACCGTATCATTCCTGGTGGCACCCGCGCCTGCAAGGGTCCTGGCCATGGCCTCTTCCCAGACTTCGACATCGCGACGGGTGTACGCGTCCACGACGGGAACACCCGTCGTACCGGAGGACATGTGGATTTCCTCGACTTCGGGCTGGGGGCAGGCAAGCAATCCGTAGGGGTAGGTTTCCCGAAGGTCGTCCTTCGTCGTGAGCGGAAGGTTTGCGATATCCGCCAGCTTGCGTATATCCCGAGGTTTGACACCGGCCTTATCCAGTTTTCCACGGTAGAAAGGCACTTTTTCGTACAGCTTTTCCACCAGGTTCTTCAGTCGCGCGAACTGGAGGGCTTCACGGGCAGAGACCTCCATGGCCTCGTATTCGGGGTTGAAAATCATGGCACTTCCTTATACGTCCTTCGGTCTGGAGTCGATGACTCGTTTCGCTTTTCCTTCCGATACCGGGAGAGCGCCCGGTTCGTGGAGTTCCACTCTGGGATTTATGGAAATGGACGTTTGCAGGGTTCTGCGTATACGCTCTTTCAGGGCGTTGAGCGGCCGGGCATCGTCTGCGAAATTTTCCGGTCCCACCTCGGTTTTTACCGTCAGTCGATCCAGGGATCCGTCCTTTTCGACCACAATTAGATAATTGTTACCCACCTCTTTCATGGCCATGATGACTTCCTCTATCTGCGACGGGAAGACGTTGACGCCGTTGATGATGAGCATGTCGTCGGTACGGCCGGTGATGCGCCTGATGCGACGGTGGGTACGTCCGCAGGGACAAGGTTCGGTGTAGAAGGAGCTGAGGTCGCGCGTACGATAACGCAGGATGGGGGAAGCCGATCGGCACAGGAGGGTAAAGACGATTTCACCGGTTTCGCCTTCTGGTAGGGGCTGTAGCGTGTCCCGGTCGACTATTTCTGTGATGAAGCCGTCTTCCCAGACGTGCATGCCGTTTTTGACCTGACACTCGAAAGCCACGCCGGGTCCATTCATCTCGGACAGCCCGTAGGAATTGTATACATCCACACCGAGCATCGTTTCTATCTTGCGGCGCGTGTCCTCGGAATAGGGTTCAGCACCGGCGAAAGCCCGTGTCAGTTTGAGCTGGGAAGGATCGACGCCCTCTTCGGCCATCTTCGATTGGAGGTGCAGCAGGAAACTGGGCGTGGCGTGGACGACGGTAGTGCCGAAGTCCTTCATCAGCTTGAACTGCCTTCCCGTGTTCCCGGGTCCGGAGGGAATCACCAGCATGCCCACTTCCTCGGCTCCGTAATGGAAACCGAGACCACCCGTAAACAGGCCGTAGGTGATCATGTTCTGGAAAATATCATGCCGGGAACAGCCGGTGGAGTAAATGGAACGCGCCACGAAGTCGGACCAGCGGGCAAGGTCCTTCTTGTTGAGGTAGATGACCGTAGGTGTACCTGTAGTACCGCTGGAAGCATGCAGGCGCACCACTTCTTCAAGCGGAACGGCGAGCATGCCGTAGGGGAAGGCCGAGCGCAGGTCATCTTTGGTGGTGAACGGGATGCGGGAAAGATCCGCCAAGCTGCGTATATCCTCCTCGTCCCTGATACCCACCGTTCCGAGGCGCTGCTTATAGAAGGGCGTCCGAAGCGCCCTTCCAACCGTTTCCCGCAGGGCAGAGAGCTGGAAGGCTTCCAGTTCTTCCCTCGGCAGGGTTTCCATTTCCTTGTCCCAATATTGGTAGTTCACTGGCAGGACTCCGTGTCAGATTTTTTCGCCCGACAGCCGGCCAAGCTCGAAGGCTGCTTGATTGGCCGCTACGACGGAAGGTTCCTTGGAAGCAAAAAGCTCGCAGATGGTAGCCCGCAGGTCATCGGCGGAAACGGGCAGGAAAGGAGAAGCCGCTCCCACCATCACCATGTTGACGGCCTTGGGAAGCCCGGCTTCCTTGGCGAGTTTTTCTGCTTCCACCAAGCGGAACACCGGAAGCCTGCGGATGGCGTTGTGGATGGTCGCAATATCTGGGTAATCGTGGATATTGACGAAGGCTTCGGCAGCGGTGACCAACGCGCCGGTAGGAGCCAGCCGTCCCAGATAGCGCAGACTCTCGACGGGTTCCATGGACAGGATCAGGTCGGCACTACCCGCGGGAACCAGGTCGGAGGCGATGGGGCTGTCGGATATGC
>Ga0172379_10002834_pt1 | contig 29296 bp, 31 predicted proteins | sample GrowelOW334metaG_FD_119756 | JGI IMG/M metagenome (GOLD analysis project Ga0172379, IMG submission 119756) | Groundwater microbial communities from an aquifer near a municipal landfill in Southern Ontario, Canada - Groundwater well OW334 metaG | ecosystem: Environmental > Aquatic > Deep...
AACCGCGAGGCACGTGTACCGTCGCAACAACAGCTTCAGCAGCATGTTCGCCGTGAGCGCACAGTTCAACGCCGCGTGGCAGCTTCAATTCGCCCAAATGTACGGAGTGACCCAATTGCATACCGCCCAGATCAACTTCGATAAAGGCTGGCAGATCAGCTGGCAGACATGAAATTTCAGCTTCGATCATCACGTGGCTGATCTTGCCGCCACCTGTTTTAACAGCCGGTGCGATGTCCTGATTGATGAAATGCAAAGGCACTTTGATATGAATTTTCTTAGACAAATCAACGCGCTGGAAATCCAGATGCTGAACTTGCTGACGGAAAGGATGGTTTACGAAAGCGCGCAATTGCACCGCTTCTTCCTTGCCATCCAGATTCATCGTCAATACAGATGCGTGGAATGATTCAGCACGCAGCTTGTAGTACAGTTCGTTGTGATTCATTTCGATCATCACAGCTTCGCCTGAACCGTAAACTACGCCAGGTACGGAACCGGCTTTACGCAGACGGCGGCTCGCACCCGTACCTTGCGTTTTGCGTGTTGTTGCGTTGAATGTTGTTGTCATTTTTACTTCTCCAGATAGAGAACCGACCGCGACCAGTCGATTCAAACAAACGGCAACCAACATGGTTGCCGCTAAAACTTAAATTCAGTAAAACTGTCGTTATTCTGTGAACAACGAACTGACCGACTCTTCATTATTGATACGGCGTATGGTTTCCGCCATCAACTCGGCCGTACTCAACTGACGGATACGACCGCAATTTTTCGCCGCTTCCGACAAAGGAATCGTGTCAGTGACCACCAGTTCATCGATCGCAGAATTTTCAATGCGCTCGATCGCAGGTCCCGACAATACGGCATGCGTACAGTAAGCCAACACGCGCACCGCCCCTTTTTCCTTCAAGGCTTTTGCAGCTTCACACAAGGTGTTTGCAGTATCCACCAGATCGTCCATGATCAAACAGGTGCGGCCATTGACTTCACCGATAATGTTCATCACCTTGGCCACGTTGTGGCGCGGACGACGCTTGTCGATGATCGCGAGATCTGCATCCAGCTGTTTGGCTAGCGCACGCGCACGCACCACACCACCGACGTCAGGTGACACCACGATCAGGTTGGGGTAATTCTGACGCCATACATCGGCTAACAGGATCGGACTCGCGTAGATATTGTCGACCGGAATATCAAAGAAACCCTGAATCTGGTCGGCATGCAAATCCATGGTCAGCACGCGATCGATACCGGCGCTGGTCAGCATGTCGGCAACCAGTTTCGCGGTAATGGCGACACGGGCCGAACGCGGACGTCTGTCCTGACGTGCATAGCCGAAATACGGCATCGCAGCGGTGATGCGACCTGCGGAAGCGCGCTTCAACGCATCGGCCATCACCATGATTTCCATCAGATTATCATTGGTCGGTGCGCAGGACGATTGCAGGATAAAGACATCCTTGCCGCGCACATTCTCTAGGAGTTCGACCATCACTTCGCCGTCGGAGAAACGATCGACTGTCGCACGTCCCAGCGTGATCCCCAATTGCTGCACCACCGCTTCGGCAAGCTTAGGATTGGCATTACCGGTGAACACCATCAAGCTATCGTAGGACACGTGAACCCCTTAAAGAATAAAAACCAAAAGGGCACTTGCGTGCCCTGATTGTGGCTGAGGAGGTAGGGATCGAACCTACGAATGACGGGATCAAAACCCGTTGCCTTACCACTTGGCGACTCCCCAATTACCTAGTTAAAGCACCCAATCCTGCAACGGATGCTTCATTAAACCTTTTACTGCTACGCCGCGCATGGTTTGCGGCAATTTCTGCAAAACCGCTTCGGCCTGCGCTTGATCCGGGAATTCGGCAAAAACACATGCACCTGAACCCGTCATCATCGCACTGCTATATTTACCCAAGGTTTCAATGTAACTTGCAACTTCCGGATAGAGACGACACACCACCGATTGCAGGTCATTTCGCAAGGGCTGCGTTCTGAGGGCGCGAATTATTATCGAAACTGAGTCCCGTGTCAATTCCGGATGTGAAAATATTTTTGCTGTGGGCACATGAACCGGCGGAAAAAGCACGACATACCAGGCTTCCGGCAGCTCATAGGCCTGTAATTTTTCGCCTACGCCTTCGGCAAAGGCATTCTCACCAAACAAAAACACCGGCACATCAGCGCCCAATTCCAGCCCCAATTCCATCAGTTGATCTCGCGTCAAACCCAATGACCACAAGCGATTGAGTGCAATGAGTGTGGTTGCGGCATCCGAACTTCCACCTCCTAAACCACCACCCATCGGGATGCATTTTTCAAGCGTAATATCAGCACCCAGCGTACATCCGGTATTTTTTTGCAGCAAACGCGCCGCGCGCACACATAAATCCTGCTCTTCGGGCACCGCTTCAATAAAATTAGTGCGATGAACCACGCCATCGGTGCGCAATTCAAAATGCAAGGTATCGGACAAATCGATAAAACGGAACAACGTTTGCAATAAATGCATCCCGTCCGCCCGTCGTCCGGTAACGTGCAAAAACAAATTCAACTTAGCAGGCGCAGGACAGGTGAGCTTCATTTAGGATTCCATTCGCATTCATCAATCAACAGGATCAGCTCCAGATTGGCACGGGAGAGTTTCATACGAACGGGCAGACTATCCGCTTTGTCGCCCGAATACGCCATATAGCGCACCTCCCACCCGTCCTGACGCAGCACCGTGAGCCGCCCCAGCGTATCCCGCTCCAGCATCGCATCCCCCGGCACCGTGAGGCCGAGCACCCAATGGTGCAGGTGATCCAGTTGCAGCCGCCAACCCAGCACCTGCTGCATCAGCGACTCGACATCAGTATCGCTGTAGTGCTTATCGCCATTATCGAGCGTCGCATGCGCGTCATCGCGGTAAATGCGCGCCGCCGTCTGCCCCAGAGGTGTGAGCAGCAATATTTCATCGCTTGTATCCTGATGCGTCCAGCGCAGACCAGCTGAATCGCGTGCACCGTTATGCTTCACCGAGATGCGTCCATTCATCGCGAACGGCACCGCCTCAGGTTGCACCGGGCGCGACAACGGGGGCATCGTAGCGCACCCTGTCAGCAGCAACGCCATCAGCCAGTAGCGTATCAAGGCATGTACCGTTTCATCACCGCCTGGAGCGGCGCATTATCAGGATGCGCCTTTAAGCTGTCCTGCCAGACTTTTGCCGCCTCAGTCCTGTCGCCGCGTATCCACAGCACCTCGCCCAAATGCGCGGCAATCTCAGGATCCGGATTACCGGCAAAAGCCCGCTGCAGCATGGCCACGCTCTCATCCAACTTACCGCTGCGGTAATACCCCCAGCCGACGCTGTCCATAATGGCAAAATCGTCGGGCGTCAGTTGCAGCGCACGTTCAACCAGCGCCAGCGCCTCTTTGATGCGCACATTGCGTTCGAGCAGACTGTAGCCTAACGCGTTATAGGCGTGCGCATGATCCGGTTTCAGCTTAATCAAACGACGCAGATATTTCTCGGAGACGTCGAATTTACCCAATTTATCGGCCAGCATCGCGGCTTCATACAATAGGTCAGGCTGGTCGGGCAGCTTGACCATTCCCTGCTCGAGCACCCTGTATGCCTCAGTAGATCTCTTCGCCTCGCTGAGCAACTGCGCCTCTATCACCAGAACCTGCACACGCTGCGCCGGGGTTACGGCCTGTGCCTGCTGCAACTGCGCTCTGGCATCATCGAGCCGCCCTTGCTTATTGAGCAGATACACCATCCTTAATTGTGCGGTAAGCTGATATTCACCCTGAGTCACCCCGCGATAATGCGTCAATGCTTCTGCCTCATCCTCCCGGGCTTCGCTCAACTGCCCCAGAAAATATTCGATGACGTCCTGAGTTTTGCCGCCCTTGAGCAGTGCAGCCTTAAACTGCAACTCGGCACCGGATAAATCGTTCAGTTGCAGGGAAATCAGCGCGATTGCAAAAGCCAGATCCACGTTGTCCGGGCTTGCCGTCGCCAGAAGCTGAAATTCTTCGCGTGCCGCCTGATACTGCTTTTGCGCAAGCAAAGCCCGTGCATATTGCAGGCGAATACCCCCTGCCGCCGGATGGACCGATAAATGACGTTGCAGCAGTGCCAGACTTTTCTGCGGTTCACTCTTGTTCAACAATTGTGCTTCAAGCGACACCGGCGCATCCCATTCAGGTTTTAATTCGCGCGCGCGCCGCACTTCACTGAGCGCCAACTTTTCCTCTAATGCGGCCGTCGCCAGTTGCGCCACCAGCCAATGCGCCTCGGCCACCTGCGGATAGGGCGCAGCCAGTTCGCGCATCAGTTGCAACACGGCCGCTTTATCGGGATAGCTCGCGGCCATCGTATAGAGTTGCATGAAAACGGCGCCCACCGCAGGCTCTTCTGATTTGAGCACCTTGACGAACTCGATACGCGCCTCGTCAAGACGGCCTCCGCGCAACAACAACGATGACAGAATACGCGTTGCCATCAAGGCCGACGGCTCGGTCTCCTGCCAGAATCGGAATGCTTCAACCGCCCGATTCATGTCGCCCGACTCCAAGGCCAGTTGCGCCGCGCGCTTAGCCAGACGCGGATCACGGGTAAGCCTAGCCAGCTCCTGACTGCCTTCGACGGCGAGTGCCTGATGACCGCGCTGACTGGCAAACTCCGCCAGCAAAAATTCATACAGCAACTCGCTGCTCAATTCTACATTAGGCAAAACCGGCTCAATGGCCGCCACCGCTTCAGGCGCTGCCGCGTCTGGCGCACTTGCCGCTACCGGCGCCACGGGGGTCTGCGCGCAGCCGGCCAGCACCAGACTTGCGAGAATTAAATGTTTGAATGGGCTCATGGCAAGACAGTTTTTGATACGGGTGCACATATTAGGTTATATTCAGGACTATTCACAACTACACATGCCACTTACTTTGCCCAACGCAATGCCACAAATTACGCTCCGCGCACGCAATCTGACCCGAGGTTTCGGAAAACAGCAGATCATCCACGACCTGTCTTTGGAATTAAAGCGCGGCGAAGTACTGGGCCTGCTGGGTCACAACGGTGCCGGCAAGAGTACAACGCTGCAAATGCTGACCGGCTGCTTACTGCCCGGCAGCGGTGAAATCGACATCTGCGGATTCGATTTACGCAAAACGCCCGTACAAGCCAAAGCGCACATCGGCTATCTTCCGGAAACACCGCCGTTATATCGCGAGCTCTGCGTTGAAGATTTTCTGACCTTTGCGGCACGCCTGCGCGGCGTCAAAACGGCGGATCTGACACTTGCGCTGTCGCAGGCCTGCCTGCGCTGCGGTCTTGAATCGGTCAGAAAAAAAATCATCTCGACTTTATCAAAGGGATATCAGCAACGCGTTGGTATTGCACAAGCCATCATCCACAGCCCTGCTGTCATCGTACTGGACGAACCGACCGTAGGGCTAGACCCGTCGCAAATCCGCGATATCCGCAACCTGATCCGCGAACTGGGCAACACCAGCAGTGTCATTCTATCCACACACCTTCTCGGAGAAGTGGAAAGCGTCTGCGACCGCGTCGAAATCCTGCATCACGGCCGCCTGATCTACAGCGATTCCAGCCGTCAGATGCAGGAGTACGGACAGGCGACCGGTTTCATCATTACCCTGCGCCAGCCCCCTGTATTGAGCGAGTTGAGCGCAATCCCCGGCATCACCTCCGTTGAACCGCTCACGGATAACCAGTTCCGCATTTTGCATGCGCCGGAGGATAATCCGACCAGTCTGGTTCTGAGTCTGGCGGCCAGTCACGGCTGGCAACTCGAACAACTCACCCCGCTACACGAGACACTGGAAGACGTTTTTGTCAAAATTACACGCAATGAAACTACCGATACGACGCCTACTCCTTCGACAAGCACAGAAAGAACGGAGGCAATAATATGATCCGTCTGATCGCGATGCGCGAAATCCGCAGCCTGCTTTCTATGCCTTCGACCTGGTTCGTGCTGGCCGTCTTGCAATTCATCCTCGCGTGGTTTTTTCTGGCGCGTCTGGAGGCTTTTCTGGAAATTCAGCCGCAACTGGCTCAGCTTGCCAATCCACCGGGTGTGACACTGACCGTTGCCGCCCCCCTGTTCAACACCGCAGCACTGCTGCTGATGATGCTGGTGCCGATGCTCACGATGCGAATGATCGCCGAGGAGCGGCGCAACCAGACCCTGCCCCTGCTGCTCTCCTCCCCGCTGTCCGGCCGCCACATCGTACTGGGAAAATTTTTCGGCCTGCTGACCTTTCTGCTAACGCTGCTCGCAACCCTGCCGCTAATGCTCTACACCTTAGCGCTCGGCACCCATCTCGATCACGGACTGCTATTGGCCAATTGCATGGGTCTTACGCTGCTGACCGCAAGCTTCATCGCACTGGGTTTATACCTGTCCGCGCTAACAGCCCAACCCATCATCGCAGCGGCCGGTGCGCTGATCATACTGATGGGTCTGTGGCTAGCAGACATTGGTTCGTCCGCTGCCGACTCGATCTGGCATCAGTTCTCGCCGATGTTCCACTTCCAGAATTTTAATGCCGGCCTGCTCGACAGCGCGGATGCCGCCTTCTTCGTGCTGTTTACCAGCGTCTTTTTGTTGCTCACGATGAAACGACTGCATAACAACCGGGTATATGGATAAGTCATGTTGAACAAAATTATGAACTCTATAGCCTTACGCAATCTGCTGTTTGTCCTGCTGCTGCTCGGTATCGCCGTCGGCCTAGGTTATGCCGCATCGCGTCATCCGCTGCAGCGCGACATCACCTTCAACGCCAGCAACAGCTTAGAGCCCGCCAGCATCAACGCGCTGAATCAACTTCAAGGCCCCGTCAACATCACCGTTTATGCAACTCTGCAGGATGCGCGCTTAGGCGACATCCGCAAAGTCATCAGAGATTTTTTATCGCTGTATCAGCGCTATAAGCCTGATATCAAACTGGTGTTCATCGATCCTGAAAAGGAACCCGAACAAACCCGCGCCGCACGCATCCAGCTTAACGGTGAAATGGTCATCGAATATGCAGGACGCAGCGAACACCTGACGCTGATCAACGAACAGACGCTGACCAGCACACTGATGCGGCTCGCCCACAGCCGCGATCAGACGGTGATGTATCTGGACGGGCACGGCGAGCGCAAGCTGGACGGGCGCGCAAATCATGATCTGGGGTTGCTGTTTGGCGCTAAGTTAAAAGAAAATGGATTCAAGCTCAACAGCTTGAATCTCGCGATTGCGCAGGATGTCCCGTCCAACATTCGCGTACTGGTCATCACCCAGCCGCAAGTTGATTTGATGGCGGGCGAAATCGACAAACTGTTGCACTTTATCGACCGCGGCGGCAATCTGCTCTGGCTGGTAGATGCAGGCCCGTTGCATGGCCTCGAACGCCTGGCGGAAAAAATCGGCCTGCAACTGCCCGCCGGTATCGTGATCGATCCTGCCGCCGCTGACATGAATGCACCGGCCACCTGGTCGCTGGGCACAAGCTATGTACCCCACGCCATCACCAGCAACTTCAACCTGATCACAGCCTATCCGTCTGCCCGCCCCCTGACATGGGCTGAAAACCCGGACTGGCAGCATCATATTCTGCTCGAAGTCGCCACGCGAGGCTGGATCAGTCAGCGCGACATCAATGCCCTGTCCGGCAGTCCGGCGTTTGACAAACAGCATGACAGCAAAGGGCCTGCCGTCATTGCGCTGGCGCTCAACCGCAATATCAACGATGTCGAACAGCGCATCGTGGCTGTTGGCAACGGCGCCTTCCTCTCCAACACCTTCGCCGGCAACGGGGGCAATGTCGATCTGGGCGTTAACATGATTAACTGGCTCGCCAATGATGACACCCTGATCAGCTTGCAGCCGCGCGCGGCCCGCGACAGCAGCATCATCCTGTCCCGAACTCAGCTCACCGCCATCAGCAGCGGACTGCTGCTGATTCTGCCCTTATTGCTAGCAGGCGTTGGTACCGCTATCTGGTGGCGTCGCCGTGCCTGAACTGCCAGAGGTTGAGACGACCCGGCGCGGATTAGCGCCTTACCTTGCAGATGCTACCGTCACAGGGGTCGTCACGCGCACCCCTAGCCTGCGCTGGCCGATACCGGAAAATCTTAACGAACTGCTAAACGGGCAGCCCGTCGTGTCATTATCGCGCCGCGCCAAATACCTGCTGCTCGAATTTCGCCACGGCACGCTGATTCTGCATCTGGGGATGTCAGGCAGTCTGCGCATCCTGCCGACCGGCACAGCACCTCAGCCGCACGACCATTTCGATCTGCTACTCGATAACGGATGCCTGATGCGATTGCGCGATCCGCGCCGCTTCGGTGCCGTGCTCTGGCATCAGGGGAATATCAATACGCACCCGCTGCTGGTAAAACTGGGCCCCGAACCGCTCGATGATCGCGATGGCAACTGCAGGTTTAATGCACACTATCTCTATCAGGCAACGCGCGGACGCCGCGTTGCAATCAAGCAATTCATCATGGACAGTGCCATCGTCGTCGGCGTAGGCAACATTTACGCCAGCGAAGCACTGTTTAGCGCCGGCATCAATCCGCTGAGCAAAGCGGGGGAATTAAGCTTTGCGCACTGCGAAAAACTGGCAGATGTCATACGCTCAACATTAAACGAAGCCATACTGGCCGGAGGCAGTACGCTGCGCGATTTCGTCAACGCTTCGGGCAATCCGGGTTATTTCCAGCAACAGCATTGGGTCTACAGCCGGGCAGGAGAACCTTGCCGCATCTGCAGCGCACCGATCATGCAGATTAAACAGGGACAGCGTTCAAGTTTTTATTGCACCCATTGCCAAAAATAAGTCACACTCATAATATGGTCAATTTCCGTCAAAAATGCAACGAAAGCAACACAACGGGACTGGATAAGAAATGAACAAAGAAGAAGGCATGCTGGCCATCAGCAAACTAGTGTTCGAACTGACAATCACCAGCACCACCACGGCCGATCTGGATATCTTGCTGCAGCGGCTATTCTCCATTCTGGACAGTTACTACGACCTGCAACTTGAAGCGCGCGGTGCCATCCTGCTGCTCAATCCACGCGGACGTTATTTCCAGGTCGCACAATTCGGCATGGATCCGGCATGGACCAACAAGATGCGCTGGGATGCGCCTGCCTTCACCCACCCGCATATCAGCGCTCACTGCCTGCTCCAAGACTCGCTCCCCTCACTTGAATTACCAACCCCAGCGCATATGTTGTTGCTGCCTTTGCATATCGAAGACAAAGGACTCGGCTATACCGTGTTGTTTGTGCCAGAAAATTACCTGATGAGCGAAACGCACTGCGAATTCATGGAAGACTTAGCGCGCGCCCTGTCGAGTCTGGTTAACCGTGCGCTGACCAATGAGATACTACGCATCCGCAAACTTGAACTTGAAGAGTCGCGCGCCGATGTCATCCGCAGTCTTGGGGTCGCATCCGAATATCGAGACAACGAAACCGGCTTGCATATCATGCGCATGACTAATTTCGCGCAGGCGATTGCCAAATCGCTCGGCATTCCTGATGCGCAGCGCGAATTACTGTATATCGCAGCGCCGATGCATGACGTGGGAAAAATCGGCATCGCGGATGCGGTTTTGCTCAAACCCGGCAAACTGACGCCGGAAGAATTCACGATCATGAAGACGCACACCGATATCGGCGTCACCATTTTAGAAGGTAAGGACGAATTGATCGCGGCTGCACGCGACATTGCCGGCTGCCATCACGAACGCTGGGACGGCAACGGCTACCCGAACGGACTGGTAGCTGAACAAATTCCGTTGCTCGCCCGCATCTGCGCGGTGGCCGATGTGTTTGACGCGCTGACTTCATCACGCCCATACAAAAAAGCCTGGACGGTCGAAGACGCCTACAACTGGGTCATCTCCGAGTCAGGCAAGCATTTTGATCCTGCCGTGGTCGCGGCCTTCGATGCGGCGATGCCCGATATTCTGCGTATCCGCGAACTCTACCGTGACGACATTATTGACCCGAAGCAGGTACTCACGCTGCCGCCTATCCGGCGGCGTGAAAATGCCTGGATTCCCTGGGATGAGAAACTCAGCATCGGTATTGACGTCATCGACGAGCACCATCGCTATTTATTCGATTTAATCAATGACCTGTACGAAGTCGTCGCCAACAAACGCGGCGCACGGGAAGTCGCACGGCTCATCAAGTCGCTCGACGCCTATGCAAAAATCCACTTCCGCGCAGAAGAGCAGATGATGAATCACTATGCGTACACCCGCATCGATCGCCAGCTTAGCCAGCACCATGCCTTCGAGGAGAAAATAGCCGAATTTTACGAGGAGTTGCATGACAATCCCTTCGTTGCACAATTCGATGCACTCGCTTATCTGCGCGAGTGGCTGATACACCACATTCTCGTTGAGGATATCCAACTAATCGAATTAACCAAAAAATGACTCTCCACCCTCTGCTCGCCTTACTCCTGCTATTGACGGCCACTGCTACACAGGCTGAAAATCTGCCGCGTCCCGATCATGTCGTTGTGGTCATCGAAGAAAATCGCGGCTATTCGCAGATCATGGCCCCCCTCAAAGGCGACTCCTACATCCACGCCCTAGCCCGCCGCGGCATGCTGTTCACGCAGTCCTATGCGGTCGCACATCCCAGCCAGCCGAATTATCTGGCCTTGTTTTCAGGTTCTACGCAAGGCAGCCGTGATGATGCCTGCCCGATGAGTTACGCGGGGGAAAATATTGCCAGCTCATTGATTAACCATAAATTAAGCTTTTCCAGCTTTTCTGAATCACTCCCGTCGGCGGGTAGTACGGTGTGCTGGGCAGGCGGCTATCAGCGCAAACACAACCCCGCAGCAAACTGGCAGGACACCCGTTTGCCGCCTTCGGTCAACCTGACCTTTAATGATTTTCCGCAGGATTATTCCCAGCTTCCCACACTCTCCTTTGTCATCCCCGACCAGCGTAATGACATGCATGACGGCAGCTATTTCACCGCTGACGAATGGCTTAAAAAACACATCGATCCCTATGTGACTTGGGCTTTCAAACATAATAGTCTGCTGATTCTGACCTGGGATGAAGACAATGGCTCAGAGGGGAATCGGATTGTCACGCTCCTGGTCGGCCCGATGGTCAAGACGGGCACCAGCGCGCAGCGTATAAATCACTACAACGTACTGCGCACCCTGCTCGACTTTTATGACCTTCCCGCGTTCAATGCCAGCCTCGATGCGGAGCCGATCAAAGGCGTCTGGCTCAAACGCTGATGCCTTTATTTGATAAGCAAGTTCCTCCCTTTTATCGTTGGGAAGGCGACACACTGATCCTCAACGTGCTGGGTCGCCCGAATTCAAAACAGGATGCGATAGGCCGCGTAATCGGCCATCAGCTTGAGGTCTATGCGGCGGCGGTACCCAGACGCGGTGGTGCAACGGCCCATATGGTGCAGTATCTGGCGAGCATATTTTCCGTACCGGAACACGCCATCACCGTCGTGTTCGGCGAAAAAAATGTCAACAAACAGCTCAGAATCGAATCACCCGGCAAACTGCCTTCAGTCATTCAACGCGCCAAAAAATAAAAAAGACCGCTGTGAGCGGTCTTTTTAATCTACACATGCCTGATCCCTAGCGCTTGGCGGCCATCAGTTTTTCATACTTAGCCTGCAACTGTGCATTGTTTTCCACATGCGCAGGATCTTTAGGTATGCAATCGACAGGACACACTTCAACGCATTGCGGGGTGTCGTAATGCCCCACGCATTCAGTACATTTATTCGGGTCAATTTCGTAGATGGTATCACCTTGCGAGATAGCGTCATTCGGGCATTCAGGCTCGCATACGTCGCAGTTGATACATTCATCGGTAATTAACAGTGCCATACTTTTCTCCTCTTGATAATCAATCTAAATCGATATTAATAATTTTTACAGGACGATACCGTTCTTTTGCTGCAACCGGACGGCCACTGAGGGCGAGACAAACTTGCCAACATCACCGCCAAAACGCGCCACTTCACGCACCATGGTAGCGGAAATAAACGTGTATTGCTCGGCCGGCGTCAAAAATAACGTTTCCATTTCCGGATACAAATTGCGATTCATCCCCGCTAACTGAAACTCATATTCAAAATCTGATGCCGCCCGCAAACCGCGCAGCACCACGCGCGACTGCTGCGACTGTACGAAACTCATCAACAAGCCATCGAAACCCTCGACGCGCACATTGTCATAGTTTGAAAAAACCTCACGCGCCATCTCGACGCGCTCTTCCAGCGTAAACAGGGTATTCGCACGACTTTTAGCCACCGCAACGATGACCTCGCCAAACAAACCGGTGGCACGCCGCACCACATCCTCATGGCCGCTGGTGATCGGATCAAACGTACCCGGGTAGACAACCTTTATCATGTATTCAATCCTATCAATTGATACCAAACCTGTCCGGCTTTGCCGGACTTGATGACCTGCCAGGGCAATGGCACGTCGATCGCGCCGCCCGACTCGACATAAACCACCCCGCTCGCAGTCAGGCGCGGCGGTAAAACTTGTAACAAACGAGGCAGAAAATCGCTGGCAAAAGGTGGGTCAAGAAAAATGACGTCATAACAGGCCGTATCACGCCGGACGAATTCTAGCCCATCTTGATGGCGCAGGGATACATTAGCACAGGCTAACTTATCGGAATTATTCTGCAAGGCACGAAATACCGGCAGGCTTTTTTCCAGCATCAGCACATGTTCCGCACCGCGCGAGGCCGCTTCGAAACCCAGCGCACCGCTACCGGCAAATAGATCGAGGCAGCGCCTGCCATACAGTGTTTGTCCCAACCAGTTGAATAGCGTCTCGCGTACACGATCCGGTGTCGGCCGCAAACCGTCCGCATCCGGGAAAGTAATGACACGGCTGCGCAGTTCGCCGCCGCCTATTCTGACCTTATTGATGATCGACTCCTTCCGGCGCTCCGACAATGACCGTCGCCATCCGTTCAGGCTGAATATGTCGCGCAAAGGCCTCGTGTATCTGACGCGCCGTGACGCGCTCGACCCGGCCTGTAAAATCATCCAGATAGCTGAGCGGCAAATCGTAAAAGCCGATGACCGACAGATATTCCAGAATTTTTTTATTGCTGTCGATGCGCAACGGGAATCCGCCGACGATATTCTGTTTTGCAGCAAGCAGCTCCTTTTCGGTCGGGCCTTTAGCGACAAAATCACTTAGCGTTTTACGCACCAGTTTGAGCGCATCATCAGCCTGCGCCTTCTTGGTCTGCAAACCTATCTGGAAAGCGCCCTGCTGTTTGAGCGGCATAAAATAACTGTACACGCTGTACGCCAAGCCGCGCTTCTCGCGCACCTCGTTCATCAGGCGTGACACGAAACCGCCACCACCCAGAATATAGTTACCCACATACAGCGGGAAATAGTCCGGATCGCTGCGCGACATCCCTGGCGCCCCGATCAGAATATGGCTCTGAGTGGCAGGATGAGGAATACGCAGCTCCGATGCCTGAATCTGCATCTCAACTTGCGGCTGTGCGGACGGCTCAACGCCAGCCGGCAATTCACCCGTCAGCTGCTGTGCAATGGCATCGGCCTCTGCACGCGTGACATCCCCCATGATGGCCACCACCGCCTGACCTGCTGCATAATGGGCCCGGTAAAAATCCTGCAAATCCTGCACCGTGATTTTCTCGACGCTGGCGATTTCTCCCGACACTTGTAAGGCGTAAGGATGTGCGCCATAGATCGCCTTTTGAAAGGCACGGCCCGCAATAGACTCCGGCTTCGTTTCAGCTTCCTTGAGTGCTGCAATCAACCGCGCTTTTTCGCGCGCCAGTATCGCCTCCGGGAATACCGGGTGCTGCAACACGCGCGCCATAATTGACAACGCCCGTTCCCGCTCGAACGGCTGGCTCAAGGTGCGCAAGGTCACACTGGCCCTATCCTGATCCAGGCCGCCGGCCAGTTGCGCGCCAATATCGGCCATGCCGCTGGAAATCGCATCCTCAGTCATGCCTTCTGATCCCAAATCCAACAGGCCATGCACCAGCCCCGCCACACCGCCTTTCGCCACGGTGTCAAAGCGACTGCCAGCCGACAAACTCACGGCCACATCCAGCATCGGAATATCGTGATTTTCCACGAATAGAACCTTAGCGCCGCTTGCGCTCTGCCAGTACTGAATTACGGGCGTCGCCTGCACCATCGAAATGGCGCAACACAACGCGACCGCACAAATTAAATTTTTAATGAACATGAAGCGCTCCAGTGTGTTTCGGTTTGCCCGACAGCGGCTGAGGATCGAGCACGGCGACCGTCAAATTGTCGTCTTGCAAAAATTCGCGAGCCACTTCGCTCACTTGTTCGGCCGTGACCGCCTGCAATTTTTCCAGCATCACAGGAATTGAACGGTACCCAAGACCAATAGACTCCATCTGGCCGATCTGCATCGCCTGATAGAACACGGAATCGAGCTTGTAGACTTCACCTGCCAGCACCTGCGCTCTGACACGCTGCAATTCCTCCGCACTCACCCCGTCTTTGATCAGCTGTTGATTTCGGCACGCAAGGCCGCTTCCATCTGCACGATGCTCCGCCCTTCACTCGGTGTCGCCTCCAGCGTAAACACCCCGGGGCCACGGGAGGCCGAGTCATACCCCGCCGCCACGCTGCTCGCAACCTGCTGCTCGCGCACCAGATGCTTATTCAGACGCGCCGAATCATTGCCGCTTAGCACGCCGGCTAGCATCTCAAGGGCATAGGGCTTCCAGTCCTGTTTTGGATCGATAATATTCGGCGCATGAAAGCTCATCACCAGCAGCGGCAACTCGGCGGGCGCCTTGACCACCATACGCTTGATACCCAGCTGCACAGGCTCCGTATACACGCGGCGGGGTGGCTGCAGCTGTTTAGGAATTGATCCGTAATAGCGCTCAGCCAGCGCAAATACCGCAGGCGCTGCCACGTCGCCTGCCACAACCAGCGTGGCATTGTTAGGTGCGTACCATTTTTTATACCAGTCACGGGCATCCGCCACCGTCATCTGCTCCAGATCGCTCATCCAGCCGATCACCGGATGCTGGTACGGATGTTCAACATACACCGCAGCCGTCATTTTTTCCTGCAGCAAAGCATGAGGCTCATCATCGGTACGCATACGGCGCTCTTCCATGACGACTTTAATCTCTTTAGCGAACTCAGCTGCCGACAAATCCAGGTTATGCATGCGGTCGGCTTCGAGCTTCATGGCCAGCGGCAGTTTAGATTTATGCAACTGCTGAAAATAGGCCGTATAGTCGTTGCTGGTAAAGGCATTTTCACGCCCGCCGGCCGCAGCAATGCGGCGCGAAAATTCACCGGCCGGCACGCTTTTGGTGCCTTTAAACATCAGGTGTTCCAGTACATGGGCCACGCCCGTTTTTCCGGTGAGCTCGTCCATGCTGCCGGCCTTGTACCAGATTTGCTGAACCAGCACCGGCGCGCGATGATCTTCTCTTACGATCACCTTCAAACCGTTAGCAAGCGTCTTCTCGAACACCTCTGCTCCGACCGCAGGTTGCAAGCCAGTCGCGAGCAGCGCAACGCCAAACAGAAAATTCCGCATAATCATTAACCTCAGAACGCCTAATCGGCTTAAAATAACGAAGACGGCCACGTTGTGTGGCCGTGCGTATTATGCCCCAACTATTGCCACCGGAACGAATCCATAATGTTTAGTTTTTTAAAAAAGAGCACACCGGCAAAAGCCGAAGAAACCGTCGCTGAAAAGCGCAGTTGGATTGATCGCTTAAAAGCGGGCTTATCGCGTACCGGCAACCAGCTCGCCGACCTGTTCAGCCGCGGCGGAAAAATCGACGATGACCTGTACGAAGAACTCGAAACTATTCTGATCACAGCGGATGTCGGCATGGATGCGACCAATACGCTGCTCGCCGATTTAAGACGCCACGTCAGGGAACACAAACTCGTTGAAGCCGAAGAACTCAAGGCCGGGCTGGCACACTGCCTGCTCAAACTGCTGGGACCGCTGGCTGTGCCACTGCACGCCGAAACGCACAAACCCTTCGTCATCATGATGGTCGGCGTCAATGGCGCGGGCAAAACCACCTCCATCGGCAAACTGGCGAAATATCTGCAGTCGCAAGGGCTGTCGGTCATGCTGGCAGCGGGCGATACCTTCCGCGCCGCCGCGCGTGAGCAACTGATGACCTGGGGCGAGCGCAACAATGTGACCGTGATTGCTCAACAAAGCGGCGACGCCGCTGCCGTAATTTATGATGCCGTACAAGCCGCTCAGGCTCGTAAAATTGACGTGGTGTTAGCCGATACGGCAGGACGCCTGACCACTCAGGCTCACCTGATGGAAGAAATTAAAAAGGTCAAACGCGTCATCGCAAAGGTGCTGCCCGATGCCCCGCATGAAGTGCTGCTGGTACTAGATGCGAATACGGGACAGAACGCATTAAGTCAGGTGAAAGCGTTCGATGCGGCCTTGGGCGTGACGGGTTTGATTTTGACCAAACTGGACGGTACAGCGAAGGGCGGCGTCATCGCAGCGATCGCCAAAGCACACCCGATCCCCGTGCGCTTCATCGGCGTAGGCGAAGGGTTGGATGATCTTCGCCCGTTCGACGCACAGGAGTTTATCGACGCACTGCTGGGGTTGTCTGCATGATTACATTCGACCAAGTCAGTAAGCGCTATCCCGGCGGCATTGATGTCTTAAAAAATGTTTCATTTGAACTGGCCAAGGGCGAAATGGCTTATCTGTCGGGACATTCGGGTGCCGGTAAAAGCACGCTGCTCAAGCTGATCGCAGCGATAGAACGACCCAACAGCGGCACGGTGCTGGTCAACAACCAGAATGTCAGTAAGCTCAAATCCGATGCACTACCCTACCTGCGCCGCAACTTCGGACTCATTTTTCAGGATCACAAACTGCTTTTTGACCGCAACGTATTCGACAATGTGCTGCTCCCGCTGCAAATTTGCGGTTTTGAGCACAAAGAAAGCGCAAAACGTGTCCGCGCTGCGCTCGACAAGGTCGGCCTGCTCAATCGCGAAAAATCCAACCCGATTGCGCTGTCCGGCGGCGAGCAACAGCGTCTCTGTATCGCGCGCGCCATCGTCAATCGCCCCAGCATATTGCTCGCCGACGAACCAACCGGTAATCTGGATGCAGAATATGCCGAAGAAATCATGAATATTTTCAATTCTTTTCATCAAGTCGGCGTCACCTTATTAATTTCGACTCACGATGCAGCCTTACTGCGCGAAACAAATCTGCGCATCATCGAACTCAAGCAAGGTGCGATCCAACCCCACTCGAGATACGCTGCCGATCTGCACGAGACCCAAGGCGTAAGCGCATGAACACACTTTCGACACAACGGGGCGTCATTCGTACCGCCTTTGGCCGCATGTTTGTTTCGCCACTGGCGGGGATCGTCAACATACTTGTAATCGGTATCGCACTGAGCCTGCCGACTGGCATGTATGTGCTTTTGAAAAATGCACAGGGACTTGTCGCCCAACTGTCAGGCTCACCGCAGATCAGCCTTTTTTTGACTATGGACGCGACACCTTACAGTGAAGAGCAAATTCGCAGGCAGCTGAACGATCACCCGAACATCAAGGCTGTTGAGTTTATCTCCCAAACCGATGCGCTCAATGCATTGGGCGAGGAGACAGGCTTGACTGACGTCATCGCAGGACTGGATAAAAACCCGCTGCCTGACGCTTTTGTCGTATCACCCCGCTCCAGCAATGCAAAGCTGCTCGATGAACTGCGTAATGAGCTGCAAAAAATTCAGGGGGTCGATCTCGCACAGCTCGATTCAGCCTGGGCGTACAAACTGGAGGCTTTCCTTGAATTCGCCCATATCGCAGTACTCGTACTCGCAAGCTTGCTAAGCTTAGGTTTAATTGCAATCACCTTCAATACGATACGGCTGCAAATTGTCACGCAACGCGATGAAATCCAGGTTGCAAAACTCATAGGCGCGACCGATGCCTTTATCAGACGTCCCTTCCTCTACTTTGGCGCCATACAGGGTTTACTGGGCGGAATTGCTGCGTGGCTGATTGTCTTGTCTAGCCTGCACCTGCTAAAACAACCGCTGGCAAATTTATCCCTGCTCTACGGCAGCAATTTCGCACTCGAACCGCTCTCGGCAGCTGACAGCGCCTCTTTGCTGCTGTTCTCACTCTATTTGGGCTGGCTGGGGGCATGGCTGTCTGTGGCAAGACACCTGTCGCTGATTGAATCTCGCTAGGTTCAGTTGGCAGCCATGCGAATAAGGTTGACATGACAGGAAATTTTCAGAACAATGACGAGTTCCTGCATCATATATGCAATAAAACAAATAACAGGGAGAGCTTAATGGAAAATTCGAAGTGCAAAGTACTGATACTGCCGTTCATGATCGCTGCTGCACTGTGGTTGATCGGTGGTTTTTTCCTGAGCAAGGAACTGGGTATGATTTGCGTTATTTTCGGTATCGCGATCGCAGGATGGGCCGCTGGCAACATCATGAATTCAGATTGCGAATTATCTGAAGAGAAATAAGCACCTTAAATCTGCTCTACACAACTTGCTGACTGATGCAGTTAGCAAGTTCTAAGTTTTATCCGGCAATACCTAATGCGATACCCAGAGTGAACCTTTACCCATTCAGAAGCTCACAGGCTGCAAATGTTAACTAGGAGGAAATCCCTATGAATATTGCCAACAGCTTACCCATGCCCTCTGCCCTAGGCAGTCTGGACAGTTACATACACCTTGTCAGACGTTACGCAGTCTTGAGCCAGGAAGAGGAATTCGACCTCGCCACCCGCTTTCGCAACGACAATGATCTGGATGCTGCCCGTCAGCTGGTCTTATCCCACTTAAGAGTGGTGGTCAGCGTCGCGCGCGGTTACGCGGGATATGGCCTACCTCAGGCTGACTTGATACAGGAAGGCAATATCGGCCTGATGAAGGCCGTTAAGCATTACGATCCTGAGTTTGGTGTTCGCCTCGTCTCCTTCGCGCTGCACTGGATACGCGCCGAGATCAACGAATTCGTAGTTCGCAACTGGCGGATGGTTAAAATCGCTACCACCAAGGCGCAACGCAAGCTATTTTTTAATCTGCGAAGTTTGAAGCAAGGGCTGGAGTCCCTCAAGCCTAAGCAGATCAGTGAAATTGCCGAACAACTCAATGTCAGCGAGCACGACGTAATTGAGATGGAAGCCCGTTTTGCAGGTCATGAGGTTGCACTCGACCCCGCAGGCTCCGATGACGACGATACCTATGCGCCGATACAATATCTGGCTGACAGCGAAGAGCACGAGCCTTCCAATATTCTGGAGTCATCAGAAGGACTTAGTCTGCGCACCCAAGGGCTGGCACGCGCCTTAGCAAGCCTCGACGATCGCAGTCGACGCATCGTTGAAGCCCGCTGGCTATCAGAAGATCAGAATGCCACACTGCACGATCTCGCCGCTGAATTTAAAGTCTCCGCGGAACGCATCCGTCAGATCGAACAAAAGGCGATGAGTAAAATGCACACTTTCTTATCTGCTAACTAATCTGATGGAAGTTAAGTAATAAAAAAACCGCACAGTGTGCGGTTTTTTTATTACTTAACAATAGACAACTGAGGTTTTCGCGGCAGCGATTTGATTTCCGCTTCTCCTGGGGGAGGCGAATCAGAACCACTCCCCTGAAACACCAGACCCTGCCCCGTCTCTTTGGCAAAAATACCAATTACCGCATCCACCGGCACGATGAGATCAAAAGAACTGCCGCCAAAACGACCGCTGCAAGTAATCCAGTCATTGCCCAGTGCCATATTGCGCACAGCACCCGCGCTCAAGTTCAGGACAATTTCTCCATCCTTCACATAAGCTACCGGTACTTCGGTCCTGTCATTGACCCGTACAGCAAGATAAGGTGTCAAACCGCTGTCAACACACCACTCATGAATGGCGCGTATCAAATACGGACGGGTCGACAAATCACTCACTTGCGCATCGCCCTTTCTGCAGGCGTCAATGAATCGATGAAGCCCTGACGCGAAAACAGACGCTCAGCATATTTGAGCATCGGCGCTGCATCTTTGCCGAGCACAATGCCATAATGATCAAGGCGCCACAACAAAGGCGCGACAGACACATCCAACATCGAAAAATCATTACCCAGCAAGTACTTCTGCTTAGTTAGGATTTGCGATAATTGAGTCAGATTATCGCGTATGCTGGCACGTGCTTTATCCGCGGTCTTGCCGCCCTGCATGATGATATTGACGTTGCTGTACAGTTCCTGCTCGAAACGGAACAGGAACAATCGCGCACGACCTCGCATGACAGGGTCAGCCGGCATCAACTGCGGATGCGGAAAACGCTCGTCGATGTATTCATTGATGATATTAGCTTCAGTCAATACCAGATCTCGCTCAACCAGCACGGGCACTTTTCCGCCCGGACTGATGGCTGCAAGATCTTCGGACTTATCCATCAAGTCAACATCGATTACTTCAAAATCCATACCTTTTTCAAATAAAACGATTCGGCATCGATGGCTGTAGGGGCAAACTGTCCCCGAATACAATCTCATCATTACTCAATTACCCCTTAATTAAACTTCTGGACTGCATATAGCTGCGAACCAGGAAATAGCCGATCAACGCAACCGTACCACCAATCACGATACTGGCTACAATCGGGTAGTTACCCGTGCCAGTTACGCCACCAATCCAAACATAACGTTCGAAAAGCGTGCCGATGATAATACAGATTGCCACTGCATTGATAGCAGTAACATTGTGACGAGGGCCAGGGAAACAAAAAGTAACGAAAGGAACCACAAATTTCAGCACGATCATCGACCACCAGATGAAGGCGTAATCACCATCCTGCATTGCAAAAACACGATCCGTTTCATCCGCGAGATTGCCATACCAAATCGTCAGGTATTGCGCATCAAAGGTGTAAATCCACAGCAAGGTGAACGACAACATCATCTGTGCCATGTAGTTATAAATCTTGTCAGGAACAGGAGTAACCAGCTTACCCTTGGTGTTCATGAAATAGATCCAAACCGTCATAAATGCGAGGAACATACCGAAATTGCTGATGAACTGCTGCAAGCCGTAAATCGCACTGTGCCAGTGAGGTACCAGCGTCATTTCAAAATCCCACGCAACCATCGTGCTGTACAACACGAAGAAGAACGGAATCCATGTGGCGACGGTATGGAAACGCTTAGCATCTTCCGGACTGTTTTCACTGACGGCCTGACGCTGGATGAATACCCAGTACAAAGCCGCCATAAAGATCATACCGACGACTTCGCGAGACATCAGCCAGTGAGGCTGATACCAACCCGGCATGTGCGCCTCATGACCGACAGGCACATCCCACCAAGGGAAGGTGTGAGACCCGCCAACCAGTAGCACGACCAACAATACAAATGCCAAAGGAAACAGTGCGTACAACGACACCGCCAAATGACGGACATTGAAGCGCCACTGTGCGCCGACGAGGTGCAATACAGAACACAATGCCACGCCGCTCAATGCCAGCGACAGCACCACCACGAAACATACCGTCAAAACAGCCCAATTACTATATGCCAACATTTTATAGCCTCCTATTTCGACTGAGCCGCAGCTGTAACCGCAGGACCTTTTTGCATCACTTTACGGATGTAGTTGACTACGTGCCAGCGCTCGGTCGCCGTAAGGTCATTCGCGTAACTTGGCATCACGGCAAGCCCTAAAGACATCACACCAAAAATATACCCATCCGGATAGTCTTTGCTATCCCATGGATGCACATCGTTAGATGAAGTCAGATTCCACGGCTTGTAAGGCAACTTGGTACCCACCAGACCATCACCAGCACCGGACTTGCCATGACAGGGCGTGCAATAGATTTCATACAAACGACGCCCCTTGGCAACCGATGCTTCATCGGCTGCAATAGGATTTGCCATTTTCTTAGCCGCATCAAGATCTTTAACATTCACTGTGGTACCTGCAACCGGCTGCGAACGTTTAGGAAACTGCGCCATACCGGGATTAGCGGCATCGACGCTTTCCTGAGGTTTGATACTGACTTGATTTACCATGTCCTGCGACCAAGGCCATGCCTGGGCGAAGGTTGGCGCCAACAACAATGTAATTGCTAAGGATAATTTTTTCATTTCCCTGCCTCTTCCTGAATTTCCAATGCCTTGTGCTTGGTGAAAATTGCCTTCAGCTCGCTGATCGCAGATTCATCCGCCTCTACCAGAATCGCGATGTTATCGACTGAGACTTTGGTGCTGTACAGCGGAGAGCGTTTTGCTGGCAAACCGGCACAAATCAAAAAGCCAAGAATCGTGATAAATACACCGCCCAGAATGAACATCTCGTAAGTCAATACGAAGTTAGGCGGGAACGGCACGATCGGCTTGCCGCCCTTCAATTGCATATAGAAATTGGCCTGCGCCCCTGAGATCAGGAAAAAACCAAAAATCCCGCCCAGCAATGCACCGATCAGCGTGAACCATTGCACATACACCGGCTTATCACCCAGAAAACGCTCCACTTCCGGGTGCTCAATCGGTGACTTCACGATCATGTCATCATTGACATCAAAGCCCTTGATCGTCGCATTGCGCAATTCCTGAACGACCGCTTCGGCCTCTTCAAAGTTGCCATACAAGGCAAGTAAATGACGTTTACTCATGATTAGTGTGCTCCCTGTTCAGCATTTTCACTCTTTTTCAGATGCAGAGTACGGTGGTAAACCATTTCTTTCACTTCATACATGGATACGGACGGGAACACCTTGCAGAACAAGAGGAACAGCAAAGTAAACCAGCCAAAGCTACCAAATACCATACCCCATTGAACCATCGAAGGCCATTGCTCGTGATCCCAAGTCCATGGATAGTAACCATGAGAGAACGTAGGCGCGACGATCATCCAGCGTTCCAGCCACATCCCCAGATTCAGCAGCAAGGATGTTGCAAACAAAACTGGAATATTGGTCTGGAAGCGCTTGAATGCGAACACCAAAGGTACAACCGAACCGCAGAAAATCATACCCCACCAGAATGGTGCGTAGTTACCGGTCATTTTCTGAATCAGCACGTCTTTCGATACGCCATCGTGGCTGTACCAAACGGACGCAAATTCAACTGCATTCAGATAGGTCCACACCATTGCAATCGCAAAAGTCAGACGCACAATCTTCTTCAGGATAGGCTTGGTCATGTACTCTTCAAACTTGAATACGTAGCGCAGGATGATGAACAACGTGATGATCGCAGCACAACCTGAGTACAGCGCCCCTGCCACAAAGTACGGCGGGAAGGACGTTACATGCCAGCCCGGCTGTTGCGACATCGCAAAGTCAGACGCCACGATCGAGTGCACCGATACTGCCAGTGGAATCAGGAAACAGGCGATCGTCAGATAAGTAACGCGGAAATTGCGCCATTGACGATCTGTACCTTCCCAACCCAGCGCGAGCAACGTGTACAACTTCTGACGCCAGCCCGGTTGCATATTGTCGCGTGCAATCGCCAGATCCGGAATCATCCCGACGAACAGGAACAATACGGATGAGCTCAAGTAGGTAAAGATTGCCATCGCATCCCACAACAGAGGCGACTGGAAGTTAGGCCAGATACCACGATCATTAGGATACGGCAGTGCATAGTAAAACATCCATAAACGGCCGATGTGAACCATAACGAACAGACCCGCTGTCATCAAGGAAAACGTCGTCATCGCTTCAGCGAAACGATAAATCGGCTTACGCCAGTCAGCGTGCATCAGATGCAAAATGGCGGACAGTAACGTACCGGAGTGACTCATACCGATCCAGAAAATGAAGGTAGCGATGTACAGCCCCCACACTTGCGGATTATTCAGGTTAGCCACGCCCATACCGGTCTGATACTGATAAATTTCACAGCCCACACCGAAACCAAACGCCATTAACGCCAAAAACAGGATCACCCAGTACATTTTTCGTGGGTTTTCCAAACTTTTCATCACGTCCTGGTTAATCTTCGCCCAAGCAATGTCTTCGCGGATATCTCTCATTGTCTTTCCTTAAAGTAATTCTGTTAGCTTAAGCCGACTAAACAGCGCTTTCGCGCACACGTTCCAGATACATCACAGAAGGGTAAGCGCGCAGCTCTTCCAAAATGCGATAACCACGCAATTCGGACGGTGCTTCCCCCTCGTTCTTATCCTGCTTATCCTTAGCCAGCTCAACCTGCTGTGCTGCCCACTGCTTGTGCACACGCGATTCAGGATTAACAATATTGCCAAAGGAAATCGCGCTGGTCGGACAAGCTTGCTGACAAGCCGTCTGCACTTCACCTTCCGCCACGATACGGCCTTCGCCCTTAGCCTTGACCTTAGCCGCTGACAGACGCTGCACGCAGAACGTACATTTTTCCATCACGCCCTTACCGCGAACCGATACGTCCGGGTTGAGCTGCTGCTGCATCTCAGCAGGCCAGACATTGTCGGTGGTTGGATAATCGTACCAGTTGAAATAACGCACCTTGAACGGGCAGTTAGCCGAACAGTAACGCGAACCGATACAACGGTTGTATATCTGTGAATTCAAGCCGTCTGCAGTATGGTTAGTCGCAGCAACAGGGCATACCGTTTCGCACGGTGCCGCTTCGCACTGCTGACACATCATCGGCAGGAACTGAAAACCCTGATCAGGGAACTCACGGCCGTCTTCATCCCAGTAGCGCTCAACACGCAACCAGTGCATTTGTTGACCATGCTGGAATTTTTCACGCCCAACTACCGGCAGATTATTTTCTGCATAGCACGCAACGCTGCATGCGTTGCAACCGGTACAGGCATCCAGATCAATCGCCATCGCCCATTTATAGGGATCATGCGGCTTGTCATTATTGGGATGCTCGTGCCTGACTTGCGCCCAATTTTCTAATAAATTGCTGACCGACATAACTCAGACCTCCTTCGACAAATCAACTTGATCGGTGGACACACGCGCGGCGATTTTTCTGCCCATTTGCAGAGCACCCGCAGCACCCTCATCCTTGACCACCAGTACGCGCTGACCAGTCTTGCTGATCTTGACGCGCGTTTCGTGCATCGCCAACTCACCGGTTGCAGCTTCGAACACCGCATCCATGATCTGGAATGGATTCACGCCGTAACCCTTGGCATAACGCCCCATCGCATCGTGTCCGCGACCGACCGGAATCGAAATCGCCTCAGGATGAATTCCCGGGAACAGATAGACCTGCGCCTTAACCGAACCTATCTTGGAAGTCACCTCAACGATATCACCTTCGACGATACCCAATTCAGCGGCCTTCTTCGGATGAATCTCGACCCATGAATCCCACACGATGGTGGTCAATGGATCAGGGGACTCCTGCAACCAGGGCTGATTGGTATGGCGACCGTCGCGCAAACTCGCCGTGACCCCTGGAATCAGATGCAGCGGGAAATGCTCGTCCGCTTCCGCTTCTGCCGGCAACAGCAAACCCGCAGCGCTGGCATGAGCAGCAAGACTCGTCGTCGTCCCCGCCAGTTTCACGATACCGTTCGTCAGCGTATCGTTCCAGAACGTGTCGTCCTCAACACCGCCGCCACCCAGAGCGCCCTTGTTCTGCAACACAGCGCCACGCAGGTAAGCATAGTAATCTTCAAAGCCCTTGTACTCATCCGCCTTCTTCTGCTTGATCAGACTCAGCAGAATATCGCCCATACCGCGCGTATCGGCATGCAAACGCTCCATCAGCGGTTGCTGAATGTTGATTTGCGCGCCTTCTGTCAGGTATTCAGGTACTTGTGTACCCCAGTCTTCCAATGCGGAATCGAGTGGCAACACCAGATCAGCCTGCAAGGCGGTTTCATCGAGATAATGTGCAAATGCGACCTTGAAGCCGGCCTTTGCGAAGTTATCCTTGAACTTAAACGCGCCGGGTGCGGTAAATACCGGATTAGCTGCGAAGTTAAACACAACCTTGTATTTACCTGCGGCCAGACCATCGTTGAGATTTTTCAGTGCAACGGTATTGCCTTTGGATGGCGCCATCTGCGGGAACGGCACGGAGACAGGCGCTTCGATCGTCTTACCGACATTGCCCAACACCTGATTGAGCAGGTTGATTGCTGCGGCGTTTTGCGAACCGTGCGCATAGCCTTCAGCCGCCGACCCTGCCAATACTAGACTCGGGCTGCGCAGTTTGAGCAGCGCAGCGATCTTATCGATCTGACCTGTCGAAACACCGGTTTCACGGCTGACACGCGCCTTATCGTACCCCTTAACCAGTTCGGCTACGTCGCCTGTCGCCATACCGAGCGCATTGATGATACCCAACGCCAGTACGCCTTCAGTGCCCGGCTTCACAGCCAGCCAGCGATCCGCATTCGCGCCGGTCAAAGTCATTTTCGACTCGACCTGAATCAGCACGCCGCGCTGACCATTCACGCCCTTGCGGAATTGCGCATATTGCTGCGAGAAGTGCACAGGAGAGACCCAGCTACCCAAAAAGTCCGCACCGAAAGACAACACGACCTGCGCTTTGTCAAAACGGTAGCGCGGCATCTCAACACCGAACGCCTTGACGTTTGCCGCGCGCACCACGGACGGGGCAATCGCTTCGTAAACGAAATGATTTTTCGTACCGAGACTATCCAGATAATTACCCAGCAGCACTTTAAGATGACCGCTCACACCACCGGACAAGAAGGCGATTTCTTCACCCTGAACCCCGGCAAGCTTCTCAGCGATCAATGCATAGGCTTTATCCCAGCTAATCGCTTCACCCTTGTTGCCATTGCGCAGCAGAGGCTCACGCACGCGGTCAGGGTTGTAGTGGTGTTGCACACCCGCTTGACCTAAGCCGCACAACTTACCCTTGTTGATTGCCGAATCCGGATTACCTTCCAGCTTTAACACACGTCCTTCGCGAACGCGGCCGTTGACACTGCAACCTGCGTCACACTGAGCGCAGGTCGAATTGAAATACACGCCGATACCCGGAACCATGTAGTCATTCGCTTCAACGTAGGAAACCACCGTCTCCCGACCGTCTTCAACTGACGTATTACCGCAGCCTGAGAGCGCGACCGCAGCGCCACTCCAGCCCAATACTTTCAGAAAATCACGCCGATCAAACGGGTGCCCGGCCATTTGCTTTACGGAACCACTGTCTATCATCACAGCCTCTCTGGTAAATTCTTTAATTTTCATGGCAGCTTACTTGTGGCACTGCCAGCAATCATTAGGACCACGCGCCTTGGTGTTCGCATCCATAGCCGCTGCCGGCTTCTGGAAACTGTACCAATAGGCCTGACCCGCAATCGGCGTACCGCCTTCAGCCACGACAGGATGATCCTTCTCGTGACAGCTTGCACACCACCCCATCGCCAGCGTTTTTTGACGACGCGCAACGGTCATTTCCTTCACGTCGCCATGGCAATATCCGCACGCTTCCTGAACAGGACGATCCTGCTGCTCAACAAAACGCTTGATGTGACGCTCGTGATTGAAACGCACGAAATCAGGCAGATCATGGACTTTCTTCCATGGCACGGCCTTTTTAGCATCCCAATACTTGAACAACTCGACGATACGCGGCTTGTTGCGCACGGATTCGATGTTCTGATGACAGCCGATACATTTTTGCAGCGGCGGAATTCCCGCTACCGCACTGCGACGCGCATAGGTATGGCAATACTGGCAGTTGATCTCCATACCACCCTTGGCAGGATCGCTGGCATCTTTAAGACCGGCATGACGATTATGAGGAAACTCGATAGGCTGCTCAACTTGCGGACCTAAACTGTCCTCGGTTGTAAGCACAGGTTGTGAATTATTGGCCGCGAAACTGCTTGCACCCAAAAACAAACCTACCAGCAAGATAGGAAAACGTAAGAAACGATACATCGTGAGAACTCCCCAAGCAAACAAATGATCCCACGCCTGCTGCTGCAGACATGAACGAACAGTCAAATCGGATTATTTTTGGTGCGATGCGTCGCGATACTTATTATTATCTGCTTTAGTTTTTTAAATCTGCAAAATTAAGGCATCCCGAGCACGGACGAATGATGTCTGGTTTAAAAAATAAAGTCAACACTGATAGTTGCCTACCATTATAGTTCCCCAAAAACCTATATATATTTCTTGGAATTACAGTATTCGCTTATATTCATTACCTGCACAACTTACTAGGATTTATTAAATGAACGAAGAGCAAGCCGTCCTCGATTTTTTTGCAAAACCGGAAAATTTACCCCTTGGCCTGTCCGTTGCCGAGCAAATGGATGAAATCCGCACCCGAATGAATACCTCATTCTGGGATCAACTCTGCCTGCGTCTTGAAAGCCGTCTCGCCGCCACCCCATGGCAGGCCCTCACTACTGAAGACCGCAATGCAGCAGGGGTACTGGTCGGCTTGCAATGCAAGCTGCGCATCGAACAGACTCAGAGCCTGTTCCCCATGATGGAGCAGCAATTTTTAGGCGGTATCTGGCGAGTTTTTTTCGGCCTGATGTGGCAGTCCACGCCCACCGTCGAGCAGCTCGCATTACCCGCCGTGGCTGCATTGAAGCAACAGTTACTGGATGCCGGATTCAAACAGAACGAGGCTTTTATGGCATGGCAATGGACGCCTCACTACCCCTTGCGACGTGATTTTTTACAGCGCTTTTCGCTACAACCTGAAGTACTTTTAGACGAAACAGAGGCGATACTCGCCCCGTTACTGATAAGTTACAGCAGTGCCATTGCAGCGGCCAATGCAAGCCTGCAAAACCTCCCGCGCAGCATGACCATTTCGCTCGATCAATTGCGTAGAAAGCGCGATTAAACCGGATTGGCCTGATCGAAGAAGCGGTGTTCTAGATCAAAGCGGCTTGCCAGATGTTCGCCTAATGCCTGTATACCGAGCCGCTCGCTTGCGTGATGCCCTGCAGAGATAAAGGCGACACCTGTTTCGCGGGACAGATGATAACTTTGCTCGGAGATTTCTCCTGTCACAAATACATCGACGCCTTGCGCTATCGCCGCCTCGAAATACCCTTGTCCGCCGCCACTGCACCATGCCGCCCGGTGCAGCATTTTCCCGGCATGCCCTATCACAAGCGGTGCACGCTGCAAGGCGGATTCAATACCAAGCGCAAAATCCGCCAGTGACTGCGACACGTCTAGCGCACCATAACAGGCGATATTCTGTTCACCAAAACGCCCCTGTTCCCGCAACCCTAATGCCGCCG